>Ga0255338_1001621_pt1 | contig 40413 bp, 30 predicted proteins | sample MeOH1_35cm_T4_19_FD_203715 | JGI IMG/M metagenome (GOLD analysis project Ga0255338, IMG submission 203715) | Sandy soil microbial communities from University of British Columbia, Vancouver, Canada - MeOH1_35cm_T4_195 | ecosystem: Engineered > Artificial ecosystem > Sand microcosm > Unclassified ... | reverse complement strand
TACTTTACAAGAGATATTATGAAAGGCTGGGATGGAATGGTAAAAGGCCGTGAAGCCAGCGAAGGGGTTTATATCTACAAAATAAAAGTAATAGGCGCCAACGGAGAAGGTAAAAAAGAATATGTAGGGCATATAACTTTATTGAGGTAAAGCCTTTTTTAAAACTTTTAATAAATCCCTCCGCGAACAAACGGGGGGATTTTTATTTTTGAAGAGACGAAAAAAGAAAGATGAAGCAGTATCATGATCTGATGAGACACGTGCTTGAGCACGGTGCAAAAAAAACCGATAGGACAGGAACAGGAACAATAAGCGTGTTTGGTTATCAGATGCGTTTTAATTTGGAAGAAGGTTTCCCTTTGCTTACAACAAAAAAATTACATACTAAAAGCATCATACATGAGTTACTTTGGTTTTTAAAAGGAGATACAAACATTAAGTATCTAAAGGATAATGGTGTGAGCATTTGGGATGAATGGGCTGATGAGAATGGTAATCTTGGTCCGGTTTATGGTTACCAATGGCGCAACTGGCCAACACCTTCGGGAGGACATATTGATCAGATCACTCAGGTGATTGATATGATCAAAAAAAATCCTGATTCAAGGCGATTAATTGTTAGCGCCTGGAATGTTGCTGATATCAATAATATGAAACTTCCACCATGTCATGCGTTTTTTCAGTTTTATGTTGCAGATGGTAAACTAAGCTGCCAGCTTTATCAGAGAAGTGCAGATATTTTTCTTGGCGTTCCATTTAATATTGCTTCGTATGCATTGCTTACTCTGATGGTTGCGCAGGTTTGCGATCTTAAACCCGGAGAATTTGTGCATACGCTTGGTGATGCACATTTGTATTCCAATCATCTTGAACAGGCAAAACTGCAGTTAAGTCGTGATTTCAGACCTCTTCCAAACATGAAAATAAACCCTGACGTTAAAAATATTTTTGATTTTAAATTTGAAGATTTTGAACTGCAGGATTACAATCCTCATCCACATATAAAAGCCGCAGTTGCTGTTTAAGAATATTAAATCATGATAGCCACAATTTTTCACAGGGGGAAGGAATACAAAGTTGATTTTTTTAAGCCTATTGATATTTCCATTCCGTTGGAAGCATCAAAAGATTGCGTAAGTGCGTGGTATGTACCGCCCATGAAGCTTGAACCTGTTATGAATGGAAATTGGGTGGGCGATGTAAATAAAGGCGGAAGCGTTAACTTCAGGAACATTACTTTTAATCCGCATGGTAATGGCACCCATACCGAATGCGTGGGCCATATCAGCAAAGAATTTTATACAATCAATAAAAGTCTTCAAAGGTATTTGTTTATAGCGGAGCTGATCACAGTGTTGCCTGCTGAAAAGAACGGCGATTTTGTGATTACAAAAAAAATACTGGAAGATCATCTGAAAGATGTTACGCCTCCTGAAGCAATTGTGATCAGAACGTTGAGCAACGGATTAAATAAATTAAACTCCCAATACAGTAATACTAATCCTCCCTACATAGAAAAGGAAGGAATAACATATCTCAATAGTTTGGGAGTAGAACATTTGCTCATTGATATGCCGAGCATTGACAGGGAAATGGATGAAGGAAAACTTTTGGCCCATCACGAATTTTGGGGCTATCCAACGGAAACAAAACTAAACAAAACAATTACCGAGCTTATTTACGTTCCCAACGAAGTGTTTGATGGAACCTATTTATTAAACCTTCAGATAGCGCCGTTTGAAAACGATGCCAGCCCTTCAAAGCCTGTTCTTTACAAGGTGTTCTGATCTAAGAATTGAGTAAACAAACGCATCTGAAAAGGTGTTGTGATGAAATGTAAACTCACGTAACAAACCATCTCTTTTAAAATTATTTTTTTGGGCAAGCTGCACCGATGGAATATTCTTCGGATCAATAATTGCTTCAATAGCATTTAAACGCATTGTTTCGAAACCATAATCTATTACAGCTCTTAAACATTCGTTCATAATGCCTTTTCGGTGATAGTCTTTATGAAGAACATAACCAACCTCAGCGCGGTGATTTTCCTTATTCATTCTAACATAACCAATAATTCCAAGAAGCTTATGATTTGTTTTATCACAAATACCCCAGTTTATGCTTTCATTATTATTAATGCCAACGTCGATTTTTTCTATAACCGACAATACGTCTTTGGGTGTTTTTGCAAGTGGTCGGGGAATATAATGCATAACCTCTTCGTCTGAACGAAATGAGAAAATATCATTTATGTGTTCCCTGGTTATTCGCTTTAGATGAAAGCGGTTTGTGAAAAGCTCAGGGAATGGCGTAAAGTTAATGTTTAGCATAAAAGTCCTTTTATTAAAAAAGCTTACTTACTGCCAGTTTTTGTTAATTAATAAAGCAAATGTTTTTTCTCCATTTTATTCCACTTTGCTTTATAATCAGCATCTACAAAAAACACTTTCAGGTCGGCCTTGTAATCAGCATCCACAAAAAATATTTTTTTGTCAGCCTTGTAGTCGGCATCAGTAAAAAACCACAGGCCATCGTTTCCTTTGGCTTTGTAATCCGCGTTTACCTTATAAACTAAAAGGTCAGCCTTATAATCAGCGTCAACAACAAACACTTTTACGTCAGCTTTATAATCAGCATTTACACTGAATATCTTTTGAGCCTTTACCTGAAATAATGGTAACAACAGAGTAATAAAAAAAATCTTTTTCATGTTTTATTTTTTCATTAAAGGTACAAATCATTTTTATGGCATAAGCTTTTAATCATGGTAATTATGAAACGTTTAATCATATTATTTATTTCGGGAGCTTTAATTTTTCTAATATCCTGTACCCCCACTACTAAAATAATAGCCTCCTGGAAGAGCCCAAAGGTTTCTGAGAAAATTTACAAAACTATTTTTGTGGCCGCTATAACCGGCAACACCATTGCCCGTTCCGCACTGGAAAATGATCTTTCTGAAGCGTTAAATAAGCAACAGATAAACACGGTGAAGAGTATGGATGAATTTCCGCCAACTTTTTCAAAGGACAGTATTCCAAAAGCGGTAATGATGAACGCGGTCAGAAAAAAAGGGAGTGATGCCATTCTTACCATTTCAGTATTAAAAAAAGAAACAGAATCACGCTACGTTAGCGGCGGATATGCTCCAATGAGATATGGCTGGTATGGAAACTTCTGGGGTTATTACAATTACTGGTATCCTTACGCGTACAGCGAAGCTTATTACATTAAGGATGAAGTTTATTATCTGGAAAGTAATTTATACGACAGCAGTACTGAAAGTTTATTATGGTCTGCCCAGTCGCAAACATATAATTTTGTTGATCTAACAAAATTTTCGAAGGAATTTGCTAAAGTAATTGTTGAGAAGATGAAACAGGATGGTATGTTAAAGTAAACTGTAGAATTTTTTCTACTAGTCCTTGTTTTTATGGATTGATGAGTCTTTTACTTTTAAATCAGTACTTAAATCAGACACAATTATAAATAGTGATTTTTAGCATGCAGGCGCATACGTTTTTATGTATCTTTGTTAAAAAATTAGTTGCAATATGAAAAAAGGCATAATAATCATAGGAGTACTCGTTCTGCTAGGTTTGATAATTTTTATGATGTACAGAAGTACATACAATACTGCTATATCCTTGCAGGAAAATGTTGATGAAAAGTGGGGTGATGTTGGAGCCACATACCAGCGTAGGGCTGATCTTGTACCACAACTGGTAGCAACTGTTAAGGGTGCTGCGGCAACCGAAACTACAATTCTTACCCGCGTAACGGAAGCCCGTGCAGGTATTGTAAATGCCAAAACTCCTGAAGATATGGATTTAATGGGTAAAAAGATTAACACCGCTATTAATCTTGCATTTGAGGCGTATCCGCAAATTCGTTCAACTCAAAATTTCAGCGATCTTCAAACTCAACTGGAAGGAACAGAGAACAGGATATCTGTTGCCCGTCAGAATTACAACGAAGCCGTTAAGCAATACAATTCTCACATCCGCGGATTTTTTAACAGTATGTTTTTAAATAAGGAAACATTTCCGAAAAAAGAACCATTCAAAGAAGCTGCGGGTTCAGAGAAGGCTCCTAAGGTGGAATTTTAGTATTTAATCAATAAAGGATGCCTACAGCCCGTAATTTTTTTAACGAACAGGAACAGCAATTGCTGGTTAATTCAATTGAGGAAGCTGAACTGAAAACTTCCGGAGAAATCCGGTTGCATATTGAGAACTTTTGTCTCGGTAACGAAATACGAAGAGCAGAGGAGGTTTTTTTAAAACTGAACATGCATCTCACCAAAGAACGTAACGGTGTATTGATTTACATTGCCACATTGAGCAGAAAAATTGCTGTTGTTGGAGATGAAGGAATTCATCAGAAACTCGGAAATGAGTTCTGGCAGAAGCTTGTGCAGGATGTGATAACCAAATTTAAAGCTGATAAAAAAGCCGAAGCGCTGGCGGAATGTATTAAAGCCTGTGGTGGACAGCTTGGTAAATATTTTCCAAGAAGTACAGATGATGCTAATGAATTAAGTAATACTATATCATATTAAACATGCGGTCTATCATTAGCTTCATATTTTTTCTTCTGGTTACCGCGGTACAATCACAGGTTGCTCAAAGGCCATCCCCGCAAAGGCTGTATAATAATCTCTCCAAAGAATTCCCGCAGTTCCTTTCAACTCAACAGGCTGCCGCTCTTGAGGAGAAGCTCGAGCAGTTCAGTAACGAAACCTCCAATCAAATTTGTGTTGTTGTGGTTGATGATCTGAATGGAATGGAAGCGGCTGAATACGCAACAAAATTAATTAATGAGTGGGGCATAGGTAAGAAAGAAAAAAATAACGGTGTGGTTATATTAATTAAACCCACTGGTGGTGCAGGAGGAAGAGATCTTTTTATTGGTGTTGGTTATGGTCTTGAAGGTGCTATTCCTGATCTTGCAACAAAAAGGGTGCGTGATGAGGAAATGTATCCTTACTTAAAATCAGGAGACAACTATACTGCACTTGATAAGGCAACCGATAAACTGATGCAACTTGCCAAAGGCGAGATTAATGTAAAAGATTACACCAGGTCACAAAAAAGAAACGCTGGTCGCTTTCCTGTAATTCTCATTATTGTAATTATAATTATTATTATGCTTAGGGCATTTCGTGGTGGCGGGGGTGGATATACTTATTCACGTGGCGGAAGGAATATTTTTTGGGGAGGTGGCGGCTTTAGTGGTGGAAGAAGCTTTGGCGGCGGTGGTGGCTGGGGTGGCTTTGGTGGTGGAAGTTCCGGTGGCGGTGGATCAGGTGGTAAGTGGTAAAATTAAACTCCGCTAAATCTGTTACGTAACGTTTTTATTTCATATTCCATTTCATTCATTTTCTGCAATAAATTACGGATCACATCTAGGCCTTCTACATTTACACCCAACTCGTAATGCAGGCGCGCCATTTTTTCGAGATCAGCTAAATTTTCTTTTTCAATAAAACGGTTATTGTCAATTGTAATCACTTTAAGCAAGCCTTGTTCGTATAAAGAAATAATAAACGAAAACTCAATTTCATAATTTGAACATACTTGTTCCAGGGTTATTAAATCTTCATGGTTCATGTATTTCTCAGTTTAAATAATTCTCCGAACAATTCTTTTTCTTTTTCCGAAAGTGAAGCAGGTATTTTAATATTGTAGGTAATGAAAAGATCACCAAAGGCTCCTTCCTGCTTGTATATAGGAAATCCTTTACCTTTCAGTTTTATTTTTGTTCCGTTTTGGGTTCCCGGCGCAACTTTTAGTTTTACCTTGCCATCAAAAGTGTCAACGGTTGCTTCACCACCCAATACAGCGGTATAAAGATCAATATCCTGTGTACTGTATAAATTACTTCCTTCTCTTTTAAATCTGGTATCATTAATAATTGAGAACGTGATATACAAATCGCCGTTAGGTCCACCATTTACTCCTGGCCCACCGTGATTAGCAATTTTTATTGTTTGTCCGTTCTCAACGCCAGCGGGAATTGTAAGCCGTATATTTTTACCATTAACTGTAATTGTTTGTTTTTGTGTTGTGTAAACATCGTGTATATTCAAATGCAGTTCCGCATTAATATCTTGTCCACGATATTTTACATTTTTTCTTTTCGAGCCTCCGCCATATGCGGCGCCTCCAAACATGGATTCGAAAAATTCAGAAAAATCTTCTCCATCCCCAAATCCCGAAAAATCCTGGCCACCTGTATACTGGCGACCACCTGTAAAGCCTCCCCGCTGCCTGCGGTACTGTTGCTGCGCTTTTTCATATTCCTCTCCGTGCTGCCAATCTTTACCATACTTATCGTATTTCTTACGCTTTTCAGGATCGCTCAGCACTTCGTTAGCTTCGTTAATCTGCTGAAATTTTTTTTTGGCTGTAGCATCATTAGGATTCAGGTCGGGATGATATTTACGGGCCAGTTTACGGTATGCCTTTTTAATGTCCGCATCAGTCGCGTTCTTATCTAGTTCCAATATCTTATAGTAATCTATGAATTCCATAGTTAAAGCATTTCACTAAAGGTTTATGCCGAATACAAAATTAAATTCATGTTAAGCTATAACAATAAACCAAAATCACTTTAACGTATGATTGCTGTCATGATTTGTTAAATGTTTGGAGAGGGTGTAACGGTAACTAAAAATACAATCAAAGTAATGTTATGGCAATTATACGATTGCCTGAACAAAAATCGAAATGAATAAGCAGCAATAAAGCTTAGGTTTTATTTGAAATGATTTATCCGAATTTATTAATTCAGTTTTTTCTCATCACCGCCTTTATTTTCTTTTCCGTTACCTTTATTGTTTCTTTCCATTATTCCATCCAGCAACTGAAGCCCAAGAAGCCCGTTAATAGGACCGTTTTGACCATCGCCGTTACCGGTTATTAAAACTTCAGGAATGATTTTTATTTTTTCTTTACCTATTTGTTCTGTAACCTTCAATTTGGTAAAGTTGTCCCCACCCATAGCTTCTACTGATAATTTATAAGCTTCGGCGTTAGATTTACCAATCGCTAAAATCTTTTCTGCTTCCGCGTTACCGGTAACACTTATCTTTTCTGCTTCTGCATTAGCCAGTGCCTTTATTTTTTCTGCTTCGGCATTTGCTGTAACTTTTGTTTTTTCAGCATCGGCGTTAGCGATAATTTTTAAACGATCAGCTTCTGCTACAGAAGCAATTTTAACTCCGCTTGCTTCACCGGTTGCTTTTTTCACGGCGGCGTCGGCAATGCGCTCTGCAATAAGCACGCCCTGATCAGCTTTCACAATTTCTTTCTGCATATCCGCTACGGCTGTTTCTTTTTCAAGGGTTTGTCGGGTTACCTCTGCTTTTTTCTGAGTTTCGTAAGTAGTGTTTTGTTCTTCCGCAATCTTACGGTCGGTTAAAGTTTTCATTAAACTTTCAGGAGGAACAATGTCGCCAATAAGTGTGTCAACACCATTTACATTATACTGATCGAGTACTTCGCTGATTCTTTTTTTAGCAGCATCCTGTCTTTCTTTCCTTGAGCTTAAAAACGCGATCACATCGCTGTCCTGGGCCGAGTTACGAAAATAGTTGCCAATAGTAGGTTCCAGAACCTGCCCAACCAGATTCACCATATTGCCAAAACGCGCGATAACTTTAGGGGCTTCATTAGTAGGTATATGAATAATCTGACTTACATCCAGGTTAAAGGGGAAGCCATCTTTGGAACGAACAGTGATGGTGCTTAAGTGTTTATCCAGTTGATGTGCCTCACTACGGGCATTGGCCCAGTTGAGTACAAGGTTGGTGGTTGGCACCAGTTCAACCCGCATGATATAAGTGTTTACCGGATATTTACCAGGACCTAATGGTTCCGCCCATACTCCTTTTTCTCCTTTACTTACAATATTACCATGTTTGAATTCAACTCCGCTGAGATCTTTTCCTTCTTTGCCAACATAGCTGATTACAACGCCTACATAACCGATAGGAATCTCCGTCATTTTAATTTGTTCAACACTTACAAACCATGGATTAAGATAGTATGAACCGGCAAGAATTACCTGCGGCTGAAGACCTTTGTTACCACCTTTTGAAAGGAATGCGTCGGTATCCTGGAAATTATTGTGACCTTCAATTTCTTTACCAGCAATATTTCCTTCTTCAATAGGTAAACCATCAAGCGTAGTTACAATGCCTACCATGTTTTCGTTTATGGTAAACATATCAACACTAAATATTTCGAAAAGAAAAGTATTTATACGATAAGTACCGGCAGTGATAAAAGCGCTCTGGCGTCCTTTTCTTCCGCCATTGCTGAGGAAAGCAACAGCGTCCTGAAAACTGTCGCAATTAACTTTTCGCGCCAGGATGTGCCCGGTTTCTAATTCCTTACCATCTTTGGCAACAATTAATCCAATTTTTCCCTGAGGAATTACAGTGAGGGATTGTAATGTAATTTCATATTGCCAAATCCATTTCCAGAAATAAATTCCCGGAGCCAGCGTTTGTGCCTGAAAACCTGCTTCCCCTTCAATAGCAACAATGCGTCCCGGAGGTAATTCTGATTTGCCGAAGAGTACAAATTTTTTGGTGACTAATCCGATTTTATCCTCGGGAATAATAATGATGCCAAACAAACGGAAGATCAGTTTATAAAAAAGAATCATCAGAATGGGAATAATTACCCACCAGTACTGCATTACATAGTTCATAGTTTAATTTAATTAAGTTATTAATTACCATGAATTCACTCATCACAGGAATTTCATAGGGTATATAAAAGTATAAATACGTGTATGATCATATGTTTTAATAATCAACAAAATACTAACTGAAACCAATGTCATTGCTTAGTGATCTATTAATCCTTTTTAACAAACCGCGGTATAAAAGATATAAGTGAATAAGCGTTTTTTATCGCCTGAAGGCTTAAATTTGTTATAGAAACTATAATCTGAAAAATCTGTATTACACTCATAATAATCCACGAATGAAAAAATTCATCTCATTATTTTTACTAACGTTTTTTACTTTATCACTTACAGCACAGGATGATGAGAAAGAGCCAAAGAAATTCTGTAATGAAGAGCTTAATAAAAAAGCTGTGTCTTTTTACGAAAAAGGAAGTGATAAAAAGAAATACAAAAAGCCGGAGCGGTTAGAGTTCTTAATGAAGGCGCTTGAATTGGAGCCTGAATTCGCTGAGGCAAATTTAAAAATGGGATTGGAAATTGTGGTGCGCTGCAAACTCGAAAGCAAACCATTTACTCCGGCTGTTCCATATTTTCTAAAGGCTATTCAATCTTGTCCTCAGGTGCATAGCGAGCCTTATTATTACATAGGGTTTGATTATTACGAGCAATATAAAAATGATTCTGCCATAAAGTATCTCGAAAAGTTTATTGCTTTTAAGGATGAAGACGACAGTAAATTTGCAAAGGATTATAATGAAGAGATATATCAGTCTAAGATGATGATCAAGTCCGCAAAGAAAGAGAACAGCCTTAAGAAAAATGTTCCTTTTGATCCGAAAGTTGTTCACGGAGTTTCTACTGAGCGTGATGAATACCTGGCGTATATTTCTCCGGATGATAAAAAATGTTTTTTCGTAAGAAAATTGCCTGTAAAAAATCCTGACAAGGTTTATGCAAGTGATAAAGAAAAAGAAGTGTTTATGATTGCCCAGAGGGATAAGACCGGCGTTTTTAATTCAGGAGAACCGATGACGTATCCTTTTAACGAAACAGACGACAATCAGGGAGGTTGCAGTATTTCAATTGACAACAAGCATTTATATTTTGCTATGATGCGCCAGGAAGGAGGCGCCCAGCCTAACTGCGATATTTATATAAGCGATTTTGCGGACGATTCGTGGAGTGAAATCAGAAAGTTAAGTGCCAATGTGAACCATCCAATTTATTGGGATAGTCAGCCAACAATTGCATCTGATGGTTTAACACTTTATTTCGCAAGCGACAGGCCCGGTGGATATGGAGGTATAGATCTTTATGTTACTATGAAAGATCCAAAAACAGGCGTATGGAGTATTCCAAAGAATCTTGGACCAAAAATTAATACAAAAGGTGATGAAAAGACTCCCTTCATTCATTCGGATAGCGAAACATTATATTTTAGCAGCACTGGTCATTTTGGTTTCGGAGGCTACGATATTTTTTATGTGCGTAAAGATGAAAAAGGAGAATGGATGGAGCCGGAGAATATTGGTTCTCCAATAAATGGAGACACAGATGATACCGGTTTTTTTGTAAGTACTGATGCAAAAAGTGGTTATTTTTTCAGTTACGATGAAGGAAAGGTAAGAGGTAAAGGAGTAGGACGTTACGATCTCTATTATTTTGATTTATATGCTGAAGCGAGACCTCAGCAGGTTGCTTTTGTGAGTGGTGATATTAAGGATAAAAATGGGGCTGATGTACCAGGCGCAACCGTGGTGGAGATTAAAAACATAAAAACCAAAGAAAAAACTTATGCGGTTGTAGACTCCGTTTCAGGGAAGTTTATGGCGGCCATTAACCTGAAGAGAAAAGACGACGTAATGATTACAATTAAAAAAGATTCTGTTGCGTTTAATTCAAAAGTATTAAGCACAAAAGATCTTTCCTTTGAAAAACCTAAAATGGATATTAAGATAGTGGTGGAGAAAGCTGAGTCCGGAAAAAGTTTTGTGATTGAAAATATTTACTACAATACTAACAGCGCCGATCTAAAGCCTGAAAGCCGGGTGGTGCTTGAATCATTTGCCGATTATTTAAAAGAAAACCCAAACATTAAAATAGAGATTCAGGGTCATACCGATAATGTTGGTAGTGTTAAGGACAATGAAGCACTAAGTACAAATCGCGCGTATTCTGTTAAAAGCGCGATAGAAGAGTTTGGTGTTGATGGGAAAAGAATTCTTGCTAAGGGATATGGACCTTCAAAACCAATAGCTCCTAACACAACAGAAGAAGGCAGGGCAAAAAACAGGAGGACGGAATTTCTTGTAACGGAACAATAAGGTAAGGGCTTTATTAATAGGATTAGAATACGTGCTTTTCAGCATGATAAGAAGATCTTACCAAAGGCCCGCTTTCTACGTAGCGGAAACCTTTTTCCAAAGCATATTCTTTGTACTTTTTAAAATCATCGGGATGAACGAAACACGCAACCGGCAAATGTTTTGGTGTTGGTTGCAAGTACTGACCTAACGTAAGCACATTGCATTTTACCTTGGCCAGATCGTCAATGGTCTCATAAATTTCTTCTTCTGTTTCGCCAAGTCCTAACATCACACCGCATTTTGTTTTTACACCTGCTTCATTCAGGCGCTTTAATACTTCAAGGCTGCGGTCATACTTAGCCTGAATGCGAACCTGAGCGGTTAAGCGTCTAACGGTTTCGATGTTGTGTGAAACGATATCCGGATTAACATCAATTATTCTCTGTAAGTTTTCCCATTTGCCGGCAAAATCAGGAATCAGGCATTCGAATTTTGTTTCAGGACTAATTTCGCGGATAGCTTTAATGGTTTCTGCCCAGATAATTGAGCCACCATCTTTCAAATCATCACGATCTACACTTGTAATTACACAGTGTTTAACGCCCATCAGCTTTACTGAATTGGCTACTCGTTTAGGTTCATCCCAGTCTGCCGGTTTAGGTTTGCCGGTAGCAACAGCGCAAAAGCCACAGCTGCGCGTACAGATGTTGCCAAGTATCATAAACGTGGCAGTTCCCGCACCCCAGCATTCACCCATGTTAGGGCAGTTTCCGCTTTCGCAGATGGTGTGCAGCTTATGCTGACTTACTATATTTCTAACCTTGAGGTACTCTTCGCCGGTAGGTAGTTTTACGCGAAGCCAATCGGGTTTTTTTATTTTTCTAGTTTCGGGGCTAAGTTCCATTTTAAAACCATTTTCTTCCAAACACAAAACCTACATGCAATGTAATGATAACATTTTCTGCGGGATTACGCGCCATGATAGGAAGAGCTCTTGGATAATAATCAATTGTAACGCCTGTTTCTATTGCCCTGATAAAATCAGTGTACGGGGCATATTCAAAACTTAAGTTGAATTTACCGGTAACTCCCGGGTAAATAATAGTTTCAGCAATTCCGTTTGAGAAGGCGCCTTTGCCAACAACACTGTCCTGTGTAAAATGTTCCGAATCAAATTTAACTTCTTCGGTATATCCTTGTCCAAAGCCGGCACCGGGGCGTCTGTATACCTGAACGTAATAAGGTTTTGCAAAACCGAGAACAGGGCCCAATGAATATGAGAAGCGCACTTCAACCGCCTTGTTATCAGCCTTACTGAAGATAACATTTTGCATTCCTATTGCACCGCGCAAAACAAAAACACTGTTAAGCTTTCCATAAACAAAGCGTTTGCGGTTTTCGGCAGTACCAGCCACTTTTACTTCTTTAGGATGCTTGAGAGTTTGGAAATCTATTTCGTAGTAGGAGCGGGTTTTTCCGGTTACATGTTTTCCGCGCCTGTATAATAATCCAAGTCCGCGGGTATTGGCGTAAATCTCTCCACTTGCATCGTTGCGATATAAAACATTCAAACTACTTCCTTCCTGATCGCCAAGAATGCTTTTAGGCTCCTGGGCATTTAAAATGCAGGAGAAAACAATGGCAAGAAAAGAGAAATAAAATTTTTTGAACATTCTAACAAAGTTAACTAATTATAGGCTATAATCCTACATTTGTAAAAAGAAATACCATGGCTACAAGTACAGTAAAATACACAGGGGAATTAAGAACAGAGTCCGTTCATCTGGGCAGTAACAACACATTAATCACGGATGCCCCGGTTGATAATCATGGGAAAGGGGAGGCATTTTCTCCCACTGATCTGATGGCTACATCCCTTGCAAATTGCATGCTTACAGTAATGGGAATAAAAGCGCAGGCCGGTGGATTAACGCCAATTGACGGGACAATTGCGGAAGTGACTAAGGTCATGTATCAGGAGCCTCGCCGGATTGGGGAAATTCATGTTAAGCTTACCTTTCCTAAAAATAATTTCAGTGAAAAGGAAAAAGTAATATATGAGCATACGGCCCACGCGTGCCCGGTTGCAAAGAGCCTTCATCCAGACCTGAAACAGGTAATTACGTTTAACTGGTAAACAACAAAACAGCCGGATAAACGTTAATAATTGCAGTAACCACGTATTATGTTCAGGAATATCATTCAAAGTTTATTCACGAAAGGGCTGGTTGCAGTTATTAATTTTTTCATTCTAATAATTTCTTCAAGATATCTTGGAGTAAGCTCAAGAGGAGAAATTGGAATTCTTATTCTTAACATTTCGATTATCCAGATAATCAACGAGATTTTTACGGGATATACTTTAGTGTATTTTATTCCCCGTTTTAACCTTCGTAAAATTTATATTGCCGGAATAGTTTATACTTTACTTGCCTGTTCACTCAGCAATGCTGTATTTTATTTTATAAAGAAATTTATTCCGGGTTATGAGTTTTTGAGCTTTGGCATTTCTCTCCTTGTAATTTTAAACACCTTTAACTGCGTTATCATTCTGGGTAAAGAAAAAATTGCAATGTATAATTTTTTAAACCTTGTTCAGCCGTTGTTGCTGTTGCTCGGATTAATGTTTGCGGCAGGCGTATTAAAGGTGTATACATTCGACGCTTACGTGTGGCCGTTAATGGCATCTTTTGTAATTGCATTTGTAATTTCTTCAATAGCCGTTGTTAGTTTAATGGTCAAAAGCAGAAAAGATCAGCCATTTGAAATGGCTCCCATTCTCACAAATGGATTGTTGTGTCAGATGGCCGTTTTGATGCACGTTTTTTGTAATCGTTACAGCTATTATCTCCTTGGTAATAATACAGAAGTAGGACTATATTCATCTGCTTCATCGCTCATAGAATCTGTGTTGATTATTTCAAATGGAATTGCGCCTGTGCTTTTATCAAAAGTAGCAAATGCCGGCGACAGCGAAAGAAGTCAGAGGATTACACTTAGTCTTGCGAAAGCCAGTTTTGTGCTCAGTGTTGTTTGCGTTACTATTATAGCATTATTACCAAATGAGTTTTTTATTTTTATTTTAGGAAAAGGTTTTGCAGGTGTAAAGTATGTAATGATGTTATACTCACCCGGAATATTAATGTTAAGTTTTGCCGGAATCATAAGTCATTATTTTTCAGCTACAGGTAAACTTCGGACAATCCTTCTTTGTAATACGCTTGGCTTTCTTTTTGCAATTACTCTGTCTCACCTTCTCATTGGAAAATATCGGTTATCCGGAGCTGCAGTTGCCGCGGATGTTTCGTACACCGTGCTCACTTTAAGCTTATGCGCGGCATTTTTTACTACAAACCGGTTGAAGTTTAAAGAATTATTAGCTATTAAAAGCGACTATAATAATCTAAAGGAATTATTTTTTTCCGGCCGCAACGGTTCCTGAATTTTCCTTACGGTAAAGAAGGTTCATCAGTTGTTCATCCCTCCTGTAAATATCAAGGTAAAGCCGTAGATTTAGCTCGCTATCGGCAACAGCGGTATAGTAACGTACATATATTGGCAAAGGTTTGCGAAGATTAATCTGCTGTTGTTGCTGTCTGGCAAAATATGCATTCAGCGTATCGTACGGTAATCGTAAAGTGTCGTCTCTTATAAGAAAGCGCGATAACTCAATGAATTTTTCGAGTCGGATACAGCCATGGCTTTGAAAACGATAAAATGTTTTGAAATATTTTTTACTGTTTGTATCGTGAAGATAAACGCCGTATTTATTATTAAAATTGAATTTGCAAATACCTAAACTGTTTTCATCACCAATCCGCTGCCTGAATTTAACGGGCAGGTATTCCTTGTTAAACTTTTTCCAGTTCAGTTTGCTTGGGGGAACTACCTCGCCTTTGTAATTAATTACTTCAAAATTCTTGTTGTGGAGATAATTGGTATCTCTTTGCACCATTGGTAAAATTTCTTTCCAGGCTATGCTATATGGCACATTCCAGTATGGATAAATGAGCATGTAATTTATTTTGCTTTTTAAAAGAGGTGTTTGATTTTCAGGTTTGCCTACTACTACGCGGCTGTTAAGAACCAGCGTATCGATTTTATTTTTTTTATCCCACTCAAATACATTCAATTCTGCTGAAGGAATATTTACTATGGCATAGCGTGCAGGCAATTTTTTTGGTTCCCATCGCCAGCGTTCCATCGCCATTTCCATTTGCCTCAGAGTAAGTTCTTTGGTCATGGCAAGCGCTTGTTTTGTGTACTTGCCTAATTTTCCGTCGGGTTCAAGATTAAATTTTTTCTGGAAGCTTTTGATAGCAGTGGCCAATTTTAAACTATCGTTTAATTTGAGGCTATCGTTATAATCGCCTGTATTTAGCAATCGCTGTTTCAAGGCTTCCTTAAATTGCGCTGTATCAGTAATGTTTTTGGTGGAAATGCTGTCCCAGTTTATCTTTTCATTTTCATGAATGTAGTTTGCGAATGCCTGTTTTAAAAACCTATATCCGTTATGAGATGGTTCCAGTGAATCAAAAGCCCTTCTGAACATGTGTTTATCATAGCCCCATTTGAGAATGCTTGTCCAGTTTGTATCAAGCTTTCGCGGGTTCCATTCAAGCAGTAATGTATCGGGATTAAATCGACCTTTATTCAGGTGTGCGCCAAACTTAAGCAGCGCATCGGTAAGTAATATTTCTGATTCGGCAATGTGCGAAACGTTATAAGTTTCATCATTTTTGTTATAAAAATTTTCGATAAGAAGCTTAATTTTTTCATAATGGTAATCGGCTGGTATTAACCCATAGTACCTGCTTTTTTCAAGTATTGCGAGTAATGTGTCGGCATTGGCGTTTAATTTCCCTTTATCAGAGAACAGCAGCGTTGCATTAGTGTTCAGTTTTTTAAAAAAAGGAAAAGTGAGAAGAGTGTCATTGTTAAGAATTAGGATCGAATCGCCAACAGAATGGGCGTAAAAGTGATTTAAAAGTTTAAGTGTTTCGTCATTAACATTCTGAGGTTTCTTTACTTCAACATGTTTGATTTCATGAGGAGGTTCTTCTTTACAGGATAGCAAGAATAAAGCGCACAACAAGGGTATCAGAAATTTATTCAATTTGTTTGATTAAAAATAGGATTACCTAATTGTCCTGAAAAAGCGGGCCGATCAGTTGATTTTCTTTTCTTTGGTAACCGTCTTCAAATTTAATAAATTCATAGGATTTGTACTCAATCCTTTTATGTGATGATGCACCAGCCGAACTACTTCGTCGTAATACAAGGGAATTACCGGGGCGTCATCCACAATTATCTGATCCATTTTTTGATACAGGGCGCGTTTAATACTGTCGTTGGTTTCTCGTTTTGCCTTTTCGTACGCAAGATCAAATTCAGGATTTTTGTAATGAAAATAATTTACACCCTCGGGGCTAAAGCTTTTACTGTAAAACAGGCTCATAAAATTTTCTTCATCTGCGTAATCACCAACCCACGATTTTTTGAATAAAAGATATTCGCAGCTGTTTACTGCCTGCCTTAATACCGAAGGTTTTTCGATGCTTATCTGAAGTTTAATATTGTTTAATGCAAGTTGGGATTGGATGAATTCAACCTGTTCTTTGTAATTATCTGTAACGTGCAGCGTTATTTCAGGCAGGCCTTTTCCATCAGGGTAACCAGCTTCGGCCAGCAATTCTTTTACTTTTTCAGGATTGTAGGTATAACCTTTAACTTTTGCGGGATCATAGCTCTTCATTCCTTTAGGAATAAATCCGGCGTGCGCAGGTTCGCCCACGTTGCTGCGGAGATACTTTATCAGTTTATCACGGTCGAAGGCATAATTTATTGCTTTACGGATTGTTTTTAATCGTGTTGGCGAGGTGCGAACGGATGGTATGTTTTCGTCGATTAAAAAACCGATGTAGTCTGTTTTTAAAAACGTTTGTTTCTGAAGATAGAATTTCTTCGAGTAAGCTTCTCTCAAATTTCCGTCTTTATCTAAAACTTCGTTAGTGTTAAATGCATCGGCTCCGCTGAGCATATCAAATTTTCCATTAAGTAATTCCATAAAAGCAGTCTCTCTGTCTTTTACAAATGAAACTGTAACCGCATCCAGGTATGGCAAACGGTTTCCTTTTTCGTCGCGTTCAAAATAATTTTCGTTCTTTAAAAGAATAAGTTTGGTGCTTTCTTCCCACATTTTAAATGTAAACGGACCTGTTCCAACAGGGTTTCTCCTGAAATCGGTCTTATAAAAATCAACAGCTTCGTGGGGAATAACACTAAAAAATTTCATTGTTAAAATGCTTAGAAAAGCGCTGAAAGGTTCTTTCAGATAAATTTTAAGTGTAGTGTCGTTAATGGCTTCAAAACCTTTATAGGCGGTTTTTTCTGAACGATCGATGTTGGTTAATAATGTGGTAGCGCTACTTACGCGGCTATCAAACAAACGATCGAAACTAAAAACAAAATCCTTCGCTACAACTTTTCTTCCCTTGCCACCATTTTCAAAACAAGCATTGTTATGAAAGTAAACATCATTACGAAGATTAAACGTGTAGGTTAAACCGTCTTCGCTTATACTGTATTTATGGGCAATGCTGGGAATTACATTCAGCTGGTCATCCATTTGCACAAGCCCGTTAAACAGCTGATTAACCGGCCAGATATTTTCAAAGCTTCCTGCTGTTGCCGGATCCAGTGAAGTAACACCAGCCATTTCGTTATAACTGAAAACAGAACGATTATCTTTTTCTTTTTCGGAAGTGGTACAGGATACTACTGATAAAAGTACCGAGATAATAATGAATAAAGGGAGTTTGCGCATATTACAAATATGCAATTTAAGCGTGCAGATTGCCTGAACATTAAGTTCAATTATGCACAGGCCGCTGTGAAAAAGGATAATTAAGGCTGAATAGCTGTTGGATCTTTTTCCTTTTTGGCAGGATCAAAATCAAAGCTTAATGAAATCCTCCATGTTCTTTGAAGAGGATTGTTAAGAAGGGTAGGTATGAGGAAAGATCCGTCGATATTTACAACACTGTATTTAACCCCCATACCAACTGTAAAGAACTGGCGCGAGCCTTTTGTTTTGGGTTCGTAAAAGTAACCGGTTCTCACGGCAAACACATTGTTGTACCAGTATTCAAGACCAACACTTGTGTTAAATTCTTCCATCTCTTCCTTAAATCCTCCCGGGGCATCGCCAAACGACTGAAGGATTCCCTGCGTTACCGGAACATTAGGATCTTTTCCCTTCTCAATTACTTTTTTGCCGGTTGCAGGATCAATTTCAATTTCCGCGGTTTGTTCTCCGGTTACAGGATCAATTTTGTATTTGTAAATTGGCGGAGTAGGTACAAGGAGTTTGTTAAAATCAAGGTAGAAACCAATCGTGTTATAATCATCAATTTCAGTTTTCAAACCTCCACCCAAACGCATGTTCATTGGAATAAAATTCTGATCGTTTGAATATTTAATTTTTGCCCCAATGTTTGTAAATGCGAGACCAGCTGATGCAGTAGCATTTTTCTCCCCAAGTTTAAATTTATCGCTTCTATAGTAGGTTGTAAGGTCAACCGCATAGGTGCTTGCCGCGTTCCCCGAACTTCCGTTAAAGTAAACACGGCTTATGCTTGAATTGATATATCGGGTAGCGATACCCAAAGAGAAGTTTTTTGATAATTTTTGTGAGAATGCTATGTCTACGGCAAACTCATTTGGTTTAAAATCCCCTGTTTTTACACCAGTAGCATTTGTAAGTTCAATATTTCCAAGGCTGAAATAACGCAGTGATGTGGCAATTGCCTGGTTCTTATTTATTTTTGCGTAACCGGCCAGATAATAAAGATTAATATCCGGTACCAATAATCTCAACCATGGAGTTACAGTAAAGCCAACTCCAAACTGTTTATCTGCAAAGGCGAGTTTGCTGCCATTCCAGTGAACTGAATTTACATCGGGATCTGTAGCTACTCCCACGTCGCCCATTCCTCCCTGTTTGCTATCCGGACTGATGAGTAAAAATGGTACTGCGGTTGTAATGGGGTTAATTGTTTGACCGCCTAACTGTTGTGAATTAATCTGCGCAAATATACCTTTTGTAATCAGGGTGCCAGCAACTAATAATATCGTTTTTTTCATTACAGGTTTCTGTATTGTAACCACTCCTTTCTGAAGGGGGTGGTAAAGTTAATTTAAAATTACTAATTTCTCGGTTTTTTCAGCCTTTTTGTTGTCGGTGTTTAAAATACCTATTTTATAGATATAAACTCCCCGGGCAAGCTTATCACCATAGTCATCTTTACCGTCCCATTCAATCCCCTCGGGTCTGAAACCTTCGCAGGTAACCGACCTCTGTATGGTCTTAACCAGTTTGCCGCTTATTGTGAACACCTGAACCGTAACTTTTAACGGGTTGCAGGCCTGGTTATGTTCAAAAAAGAACTTAGTGCTGGATGTGAACGGATTTGGATAATTTAAAACATGGTTTAAAGCCAGCTCCGCACTTTTAGCAACCACAAAATCTATGCCCACAACGTTTGAATTATTTTGAATATCCCACACTTTAAAGGTGAGATTATGTGTGCCTTCCGATAACTCATCAAAGGGGTATCTTACCCTGCCACTCTGGTAACTGTTAAGCGCGGCTTCATAAAAATCATTAAGTATAACCGGTTTGGTGCTGTTTTGGTCCAGTACAACAGAAATGTCATGACCTATCCCTGTTCCAAGAGTATTTATTCCGCTGGAATCAGTTAGGTTTGCATATAGTACAGGTTCTTCATTTGTTGTTCCGCCATTCACAAAATTCTTATCGTTGAGATAGAGCTGCACCTGTGGTCCTTCATTGTCAGGTAAAGTGTTTTTACTACCTCCTCCAACAACAACATTTTTGTAGTACCCTCCGGCATCTGTAGTGCCATTTGTAGCGTAGTAAGTTATTTTACCAGGGCCATAAGCAAAACTGATGTCTTTTGGAACCATGAACGTGAAAGAAAAGTCTCCGTTCTTCACTTCGGCCTTTCCACGGTAAAGAATATTTTTCTGAAGTTTAAATTTGAAAGGATTACCAGGAGTTGATTCATAAGACGACGGATCATTAAGAAGGCCGCTTACATCCTGTTCCTTATCGAAAACAGTAGGATAAACAACGCCATTAAAGTTATTGAGTTTATTACCCATTGTATCAGCTACAAAACCTGATACGGTAATTTTTGCCAGTGCCCCAAGTGTATCAGAACTGGTTATACTAACTGTATTTGTATTGATTTTTGATGTAAAAACTTTTTGTTCAGGATAGGCAAGTTTTAGAGCCGGATCGCCAAGAAGGTGGAAGTTCGCATAATAGATTGACTGATTAAGATTGGCTTTTGTTTCGCGGATGATATCTCCTAAAGAAGGCTGTGTGCCATCGGGAAGTTTTTTAAATGCATAATTGAAAAGAACCGCGTTCAAAACAAAATTAGTAGATGAAAAAGCGAGTCTGCAGGTGGTTAAAAGCCCTATAGTTCCTCCCTTAGGATTAAGAAGACAAAACTCTCCTGCCGAGGTTCTTCCGGGATCATCGTAACGGCTGAATTCGCATGTGGCTGTAACAAAAAGTGGAAGCTTATTAAAATTGTCCCAAGAATTTATCATCTCTACATCCAGCACCCGTTCCGCAGTTAACCCAACTTCTCCACCATGGCCCGTGTAATTGAAAAGTAAGCAACCTTTTCTTACTCTTCTGTTCATATCTTCTTCAGCATCCGGATATCTGTGCCCCCCTGGTGTTGAGAAGCGCTGATACGCGTCGAGATAAATTTTATCAATATTAAAAAGCGGGTAATTTGCCTGCACCTGAATTGCAAGACTGTTGGCCTGGCTCATATGGGTTGCCTGATCTTCATCGTCGCCCATGAACAGCAGCCAGTTTCTCCAATCGCCCATTGGGCTTTCAGCGGAAGTAGTGCAGTTAGTAACTTCATTGCTTGTAATGCTGAAGGATTGGTCTTTGCGATAGTAGTTCTCTATTTTATTAACTACGGCATTAATTTCTGAGGCTGATTTACATGTGAACCGCCCAATGCCAATATCCATTGCGCCAATACCTTCCGCGTTTACGCCTTCGTTCGCGTCCATCAAACCATAAAAATCATCTGTTGCGGTACTTTGCAAAAGTGATAATGAGTAAGGCGACTGGTAAGTTGGGATTACGTTACTGTTATTAAGCAGAGATCTGTTTTTATTGTCATAAGAACCATCGCCCATTAGTAAAACATATCTTGGTTGTTTTCCTGAACCGGCATTTCTAACGTACAGCATTCTTATAAAGTCTCTGATTGCGGTGGCTTCTGGTTTGCCACTGCCAAATTCATTGTAAATTTTTTCGGTAGAGGCAATTACGTAACTAAAACCTTCCTCCTGCTGGTGCAAAGTGGCAAGCCTTTGTGCATACGATTCAAACTGGGGAGGAGTAACAATAACGTAATCTGCCTGCTGTAAAGCGTGGAGATTTTGATTAGCAACTTGCCCAACAAAAGCGGGGGTATAATAATCATTGGAAGGAGCAACCGCGTATTCAATTATTGAATCTGCAGAAGCGGAAAAACTAACCGAACTTCCGGATGTGGAAAAATCCTGAATAAAGGGATTAATAGGATCGGTTACATTCCAGATCTTGAGATTTAGGCCTGATGGGTTATTAATGTTGTAGTTGCAAATGTTGCCAGCACCGCTTACTCGGGTATCCCGAAACTGGAATTGTTTGGAAGCTACGAGATTTCTTCTTGCGTTAACAATCAAATAATCCATCCATCCTACATTACCCGGTGTTTGTTTGGTAATATCTAAAGAAATCGAAGCAGGATTATTATTAAGGGCGGAAAGAGTTGCTGTTTGCACATCGGCGTATGGATCAAGATAACTGTTAATGTTAACGCCATTTGTGGAAATTGAACCATTAACGCCATTTCCAGAGATTGAAAATACAGTTTGGGTAAGGCCCCGACCAGCAACAGATATCTGCGCAATAAGTGTGTCTCCAGTTACAAAACTACCATCGTTGAAAGGAAATGAGTAGCTGTTTGTAATATCAAAGTATTCACCAAAAAACTGTCTTCCGCTTTTAATAAAGTTTACGGCCTCAAGCTCATGATAATTGTAGTAGTCGTACGAGGCGGTTGATTTGTTAGCGGGCAGGGTGGATGAAGTTTGTGTAACCACGCGCTTTCCATTACCCAGGTCTACATTGATAAAATAAAAACTTGTGTCGGAGTAATAATTGCGGTCTCGTGTAAATTTAAATGCCGAGCCGGAATCGCTTTTTCTCCATCCGCTAACATCCGTTGCGTAAAACAGAACATAATCCGTATTATCAAAAACCCCATCCGATTCGCCAACAACCTGGATGGCATTTTCTTCAAGATCGTCGTAACGAAAAGCGCTGTTCAATTCAGGGATGGCAGAACCTCCGTTACCATAAACCCTTATTTTTTTAGGATCGAGGCTTGCTACATTAACACCCATCGAACTAAAAAAATTTCTGTCCATTTTGTAAATGCCGGTTTTGGTTAACCCTATTTTATACCATGTTCCATTTGCCAGTATCGAGTTGTTTTTGAATGGGATACTGCTTGAAAGGCGATTGTTATTGTTTGTGATTTGCCATGTTATTTCATATTCCGTTAATTCTTCCGGCTCTCCGCGATCATTCAATCTAAACGGGTAGAGTTTGTAATGGTTGAGGTTTTCGTTACGACTAAGGCTGGGTGTTTCAATTATCTGAAACGCATTGGTAATGAATTTGGTAAATTGTTTTTTAATAATTAAAGCCGCATTACCTGTAACTAATTTTGTTTTTTTGATTATAAGCTTAGGAGACGCTGTTTGGGTATAGCCGGTCTTTTTTGAAATCAGGTAATATGGAAAATTGTTTTTTTGCTGATCGTAAAGAGCATTTTTAAGTTCAAGTTTCAATAAAGCCGAATCTGCGGTCGTAGTTTTTGTAATGTTTGAAACCGGAGTTGCAAAACTGACAGAATTTTCGGATGATTTTAAAGAAACGGTTTTTTGGGCCAGGGTAATGCCCGACATAAAAAGAAAAAAAATGCTATTTTTTAATAAAGTCATAAAAATTGAGACATGATCTTAAGAATCATGCTACAAAGTAACGACTTCACTAGTAAAATATTGTTTGTATTTTTTTTTTGTTTTTAAAAATTGATTTATATATTTGTAGGATAGGTTAGGTTAACATTTTTTATGAATCGACGCATTCTGTTACCATTATTAGTAGTTACTGTGTTTTTATTCGACTTAAAAGCGCAGGATCCTCAGTTCACGCAGTTTTATGCGAACCCACTATATCTTAATCCAGCCTTTGCGGGTACAGCCCGTTGTCCCCGTATTTGCATGAATTACCGCAACCAATGGCCAAATCTTTCAGGAACATATGTTACTTATTCAGGATCTTTCGATATGCATGTTGACGCTCTTGCTGGCGGTATCGGAGCACTGGTTACTACAGATGATCAGGCGCACGGAACTTTAAAAACAACTAATTTCAGTTTACTTTATTCATATCACGCCGCGGTTACCCGCGAGTTTTCATTAAAATTTGGTATCCAGGCAACATATCTGCAAAAAACACTTGATAAAACCAAGCTTAACTTTGGTGATATGATAGACGCGCGACGCGGATTTGTTTGGAACACCCAGGAAGCAGTTCCTTCACAAAGCAAAAAAAATGTTGATTTTTCCGCAGGAATTTTAGGTTACAGCAAGAATTATTTTGTTGGATTTGCGGCGCATCATATTAATCAACCTGATGAAGGACTATTAGGTCAGTCTAAATTGCCTGCAAAATTTACAGGGCATGCAGGAGCAATTATTCCTCTTGAAAAAGGAAATGCCAGTTATTTATCACCCAATGTTTTATTTCAGGCTCAGCAAAAATTCACTCAATTAAATCTTGGACTTTATTATGTTAAAGGAGCATTTGTTGCTGGTCTTTGGTATAGGAATGCAGATGCTGTAATTGCCCTTGTTGGTATTCAAAACAACAACTTCAAATTCGGGTACAGTTATGATGTAACTGTTTCAAAATTAAGCGGTAACACTGCCGGTTCTCACGAAATTTCTTTGCAGATTCAGTTTGAGTGTCGCCCTAAAAAGAAAAAATATCGTACAATTAGCTGCCCATCATTCTAAAAAAATTGTAACCTTTTAAAAATTTTAACGTTATAGCGTTAATTATATAGTAGATACTATGGAAATAAAATGGATAAAAAACCGGAAAGCACTGGCCCTTATCACGGCCGCTGTTTTGGTTTCGTGTTCCCAGGAGCGTTCTCCTGTAACGGGTTGGGCTTACAATGATCCAACCAATGGAGGTTTTGAAAAGCCACCATACGAAGAGCAGGAAACTGGTCCCGGACTGGTGCTAATTGAAGGTGGTACCTTTACAATGGGAAGAACTGAACAGGATGTTACCTATGAATGGAATAATGTTCCCCGCAGGGTTACCGTTTCTTCATTTTATATGGACGAGACAGAGGTGAGCAACTTCTCTTACCTTGAATATTTATGGTGGACAAGCCGGGTGTTTGGCCCTACTTTCCCTGATATTTATTATAAAGCTCTTCCTGATACTTTAGTATGGCGCGAAAAGTTAGCTTACAACGAGCCTTATGTTGAATATTATTTACGTCACCCTGCTTACCGGGATTATCCTGTTGTAGGAGTAAACTGGTTGCAGGCAAATGATTTCTGTGCATGGAGGACTGACCGTGTTAATGAGTTTATCCTTATCCGTGAAGGTTTATTGGAGCACGTTCCAAATCCTTCTGATCAGGATTACTTCAGTACCGAAGCATATTTATCTGGTAAATGGCAGGGACAGTTAAAACAAAAATTACCTTCTTTTGATGAGCAAAACCCAGAGCGTGATGTTCGAATGGAAGATGGTATCTTTTTACCTAAGTACCGCCTCCCAACAGAAGCTGAATGGGAATACGCTGCTTACGGTTTAATTGGAAACACAATTGGAGAGCGTATTACTGACCGTCGTATTTATCCTTGGAATGGCCATGGTGTTCGTAACGCAACAGATAAATACATCGGACAAATCAATGCTAACTTTGTTCGTGGGGCAGGTGACTATATGGGAACTGCCGGTTTCTTAAACGATAATGCCGATGTAACTGCTCCTGTTTATTCATACTGGCCTAATGATTATGGTTTATATAACATGGCCGGTAACGTTTCTGAATGGGTTATGGACGTTTATCGCCCAAACACAACACAGGATGCTGACGAGTTTCGTCCTTTCCGTGGTAATATATTTACTACTCAGAAACGCGATAGTACAACACTTATTGGTGGTCTTGGTGGAGAAATTCTTACAAACGTTGATGGCCCCGTTTATCAGAAGTTTAAGCATAAAGTTAACCCTCCTACCGCTCACGGTGTGAGTGGAGAGACCACTGAGGTAACTGATAGTGTGTTAACAATAATGACTAGTGATGCTAACGGCAATAACAATGCTACTCCTGAAGGTAAATCAGATATCCCTGGCCGTGTTCAGTGGAGAGAAGTTACTACTGCGGTGTCAACAGATAATCTGGATGAACGCAGGAATTACAAGGCAGCCGATTACGTAAATTATTTGGATGGTGATGTTAACTCCTCTATCTATTATGATCAGGGTGAAGATGCTTACACCGATAAATCAGACAAGTTAATGTACGAGTACGCAAGAACTTCGCTGGTAAATGATAAATCGCGTGTATTTAAAGGTGGTAGCTGGAGAGACCGTGCATACTTCCTGAATCCAGGCACACGTCGTTATCTTGATCAACGCCAGTCTAACGCATGGTTAGGGTTCCGTTGCGCAATGACGCGCGTGGGTAGCCCTGTTGGATTAGGTAAATAACAATATTGTTAATAAAAATGCTAAAAGCCCTTAAGTAAATCACTTAAGGGTTTTTTATTTTGTATAATGGCTCAGTACATTTCAACAGAAGAACTTTATTCCATTTATTTAAAAGCAGGGCAGGTGGTGTGTACCGACACACGTAAACTTGAAAAAAACTCAATATTCTTCGCATTGAAAGGTGCCAATTTTAATGCCAATGAGTTTGCTCAAAAAGCAATAGAATCCGGTTGTAGTTGTGCTGTTGTGGATGAAGCAAAGTACGTATCAGGCAATAAGATAGTTCTTGTGCCTGATGTATTAAAGGCGCTTCAGCAACTTGCTAATTATCATCGCAGGCAGTTGAAAATTCCTTTTCTTGCTATCACAGGCAGTAACGCCAAAACAACCAATAAAGAACTGATAAACGCAGTGCTTTCTAAAAAGTATAATACGCTCGCTACATTTGGTAATCTTAATAATCATATTGGAGTGCCCTTAACTTTATTAAGTATTAACAAGGAACACGAATTCGCGATTATTGAAATGGGAGCAAACCACCAGGGTGAAATTGATGAATTGTGCAGAATTGCTGAACCTGATTTTGGGTTGATAACAAATATAGGAAAAGCTCATCTGGAAGGGTTTGGCGGAATCGAAGGAGTAAAGAAAGGCAAAAGTGAAATGTATCGCTACATTAAAGAAAAGCAGGGCAGGGTATTTGTTAACGGCGATGATGAAGTGCTGAACGAACTCGCAAAAGAAAACGATAAGATTACCTATGGATGCAATAAGTTATATGATGTGATAGGGAAAGATGTAAGCAACACAGAGACCGTTAGTTTTAAATATACTACCCGTTATGGAGAAAAAGACTGGAATAAATTACCAGCCATAAATACACAAATCACCGGAACATACAACTTTATCAATTGCCTTGCTGCAACCTGTGTTGGAATTTATTTTAAAGTTGATGATGCGCTTATAAAAGAAGCGCTTGAAAATTATTTGCCAAACATGAACCGTTCGCAGCTGGTTAAAACCAAAAGAAATACACTGCTTCTGGATGCATACAATGCCAATCCTAACAGTATGAAAGCTGCAATAGAAAATTTCTCGGCATATAAATCTGATAAAAAGCTTTTGTTGCTTGGTGACATGTTTGAGCTTGGCGAATACAGTAAAGAAGAACATAAAAAAGTTGTTGAATTGTTAAAAGAGAAAAAGCTGGATAACGTGATATTGGTTGGAGAAGAATTTTTTAAAATAAATGATAATTCATTCAAAAAGTTTAAAACAACTGCCGAATGTAAAACGTATCTTGAACAACAGGGAATAAGCGGCAGTACCGTGTTGATTAAAGGTTCGAGGGGAATGAAGATGGAAACGCTGCAAGAAGTATTATAAATGATGAGTTACTTTTCGAGGAATAAATTGATTGTTTTAATCATGCTGGCTATGCTGGCTGGTTTACTTACAGGTTACCTTGTTAACCTTTCAATCAAGAGCAATAAGTTTGAATATGACAGAAGCCTGCTTTCTCATATTTCAGATCCCCAGGTGAAAAAGGAAGTTGAAAAGGGCGTAAAGAAATATGAACAGGCTTGCTTTAAAGAAGCAAAGAAAACTATCGCTTCCCGATTTTCCATTCTCAGTGATATTTTTCTTCATCTTATAAAAATGATTATTGCTCCGCTGGTGCTTGCAGTATTGGTGCTTGGAGTAGCAAAGGTGGGCGACTTTAAAAGTGTTGGCCGGATAGGATTAAAAACCCTGATCTATTTTACAAGCGCAACACTAATTGCTTTAGCCCTTGGACTTGTTATTGTTAACGTGTTTCAACCAGGTAAAGTAATGCACCTCGATCTTCCTGATATAGCAGCCGAAACCGGAATTAAAGCGAAAGGACAAGACGCGAAAAATTTTATCGATCATGTGATACCAGAGAGCATTATACGCTCAATGGCGGCTAATGATATTTTACCGATTGTAGTATTCGCTTTGTTTTTCGGTATTGCTGCTGCAAGCATTGGAGAAAAAGGAAAGCCAATGATCAAATTATTTGATAGCTTAAGTGAAGTTATGTTTAAGGTTACCAATTTTGTTATGAATTTCGCACCTTTAGGTGTGTTTGGCGCCATAACAGCCGTAGTAGTGCAGCAGGGACTCGATGTCCTTAGCGGGTATGTATATCTGATCGCATGCTTCTTTGGTGGTTTATTATTTTTTGTATTTGGCGTTTTATTTGTTATCAGTTTATTATTTAAGATCAGATATTTTGAATTGCTAAAGCAGATTAAAGAACCTGTACTTTTAGCATTCAGTACAGCAAGCAGCGAGAGTGCAATGCCTAAAACCATTGAAGCGCTCGAAAATCACGGTATCAGTAACCGCATTGTTAGCTTTGTATTGCCCCTTGGTTATTCTTTCAATCTGGATGGCAGCATCATGTACATGACTTTTGCAACAGTTTTTATTGCTCAGAGTTATGGAATTGACATTAGTATGGCAGACCAGATCAAAATGATGCTGATACTTCTTGTAACAAGTAAGGGTATGGCAGGAGTGCCGCGGGCATCGCTTGTTGTTATTGCGGGAATGCTGACTATGTTTAAAATTCCGGTGGAAGGATTATTGTTGTTACTCGCTGTTGACCAGTTACTTGATATGGGACGCAGCGCTACCAACGTTATAGGTAATGCGGTTGCAAGTGCTGTTGTAGCAAAACTGGAAGGGGAGAAATTCTAGAAATCATAATAAAAATTTGGGATCAGTTTTTCTAAATGGTAATAAATAATATCTGCAAGTGAATCGTTTTTTTATAATCTTTTACTTTTTGTTCTTTTCTGCAGGCTTCGCTCAAAATGTCCAGAAAATAGACTCGCTTAGAAAACTGTTGAAATATAAAACCGATACCGCCGCTGTTAATTGCATTAACGCAATAGGTAAAGAATTTTTAGCAGTCAACACCGATTCCACATTACAATATTCAAATATTGCGCTCCAACGCTCTGAGAAAATTAATTTTCCATTCGGGCAAGCTCGGGCATTGTTGATTAAAGCGGCTGTATACAGGAAGAAAGGAATTGTAGATTCAGCAATGGCACTTTACAGTAATGTTGTTCACATTGCCGATAAACATGGACTTAGACAAGAGAATGGCGAAGCAAACATGCTGATGGGATTTATGCTTCAAAACCAGGGTGAGTATGACAAATCGTTAAGTCATCTTATAGCTGCTGAAAAACACTTTAGCGAAATTGGCAATAAACTATTTCTGGGTCGTAATAATTGGATGATGGGCAACACCTATCTGAAATTAAAATCATACAACGAATCGGAAAAAAGTTTTAATCGCGCGAAAGGTTTTTTTGGTGAAATAAAGGATAGTCTTGGTTATTTCGATTGCGTGTTGAATACCGCAATCATTTACATAGATCAGAGTCAGTTTGAAAAGGCTTTGCAATTGATTAACAGCAGCGAAAATTTTTACCGTAAGGTAAAGCATAAAGGAGCGCTATCGGCTGCACTGGTTAATAAATCGGAAACATTGATAGAGTTGAATAGATTTGACGAGGCGGAAAAAGCAATCGCAGAAGCACTTGAACTTAAAACCGCGCTGGGTACTCCGGCTGGCATAGCGTATTGTCTCAGTACAATGGGACATATTAATGTGAAAAGGAAAGCCTATGCAAAAGCAGAAGAGTTTTTTCTCAAGGCAATTGAATTTGCGCGTAAAGACAATAGTCAAAGCGTTGTTCTTAGCATATACAAAGCGTTATATCTGATGCATAAAGAAAAGAAAGACCTTTCTCTTGCATTAAATTATCACGAAAAATACATGGCTTTGAACGACAGTATTTATAACAGTGAGAAAAACAAAACCATTGAAGAGATGAAGACCAGGTTCGAAACCGAGAAAAAGGATAAAGAGTTGTTAAAGAAAGACGCGGAGCTGGTAAGACAGGAAGCCGAATCAAAACAAAAATCTCTTCAGCGAAATGTACTTATAGTTGGTTTATTGCTTAGTTTGTTACTCGCGGGCTTTGTATTAAAAAGTTTGAACGAAAAACGTAAAGCAAATAAGATTATTCTTGAACAAAAACACCTGGTGGAGGAAAAGCAAAAGGAAATACTGGATAGTATAAATTACGCAAAGCGTATACAATACACTTTACTCGCGCACGATCAATTTATTAATGCTAATCTCAAAGACTATTTTATATTTTTTAATCCTAAAGATATTGTAAGTGGCGATTTCTACTGGGCCACGAAAAAGGAAAACAGATTTTATATGGCTGTTTGTGATAGCACTGGTCACGGGGTTCCTGGCGCATTTATGAGTTTATTGAATATTTCTTTTTTAAACGAGGCTATTAACGAACGTAATATTTTAGAACCGCACAAGATTTTTGATTATGTAAGGCAGCGGCTTGTGGATAGTATTAGTAAAGAAGGACAGCAGGATGGATTTGATGGGATACTTTTGTGCATAGATGGTAACACAGGAGGAGTTACGTATGCGGCAGGAAATAATACTCCTGTATTAGTGAGTGCGTCTGGCTATGAAGAGCTAATGGCAGACCGCATGCCAATTGGTATAAGTGATCGTTCAACGCCTTTCAATTTGTATACGATTGACTCAAAGAAAAATGGCACATTGTATTTATATACCGATGGTTTTGCTGATCAATTTGGTGGAGCGAAAGGAAAAAAGTTTAAATACCGCCAGTTAAACGAATTACTGGTTTCAATAAGCGACAAAAATTTAAAAGATCAGAAGCAACTGTTGAATGAGAGTTTTTTAAAATGGAAAGGGAATCTTGAGCAGGTTGATGATATCTGCGTTATGGGAATAAGGCTTCCGGATAGCTCACAAAAAAGTTAACGACGTACTTCTTAAATTTTTAAACTAATCCCAATCAATCTAACTTATAACACGCTTACTTCTTCTGACCATTAGCCACTTTTTCTTAGTATCCTTCGGTTCTCCCCAGGATAAAAGGCGACTTGGACGTTGAGTTTCAAAATTGTCTTTTATTTTTTACTTTTCCTTTGATGAAAAGTAAACAAAAATCAAGGCCCTTGATCTTTCTTAACGCTCTTAATTTTTCGCCATTCTTTTTTCCTTGATGAAAAAAGAAGCAAAAAAATCAAGACTTCTGAAAAACAGCTTGAAATCTACAGACTATTTTACCCCGCAAACAAGGCGTGCGTCATTGCTGCCTAAATTTAATAATTAGTTTAACGCACGCTGACGTTTGCTAGCGCAAGGCCCCCGCTTAAAATAGCCTTTGATTTGCTACGCTGTTTTTCAAATGTCGTTTCTACGGCCCGCACTTAATTTTTCGGGAAAATTCAAGCGACCTAACTTATTTTGCGCCCGTTTTAAATCTCTAAGCGCAAAATAAAAACGCAAGCGCCCTCGCTGAATTTTCACGAAAAAATTAATTCTCTCCTACGCAGCCTCGGCGAAACGCCAGTTCTCCGCTCAATCTGCCTAATTTTTGGCAAATTTTTTCTCTGATTTTTAGAGCACTCTCTGCATATATAAGAGATTCAGATTAATTGAGGTTTGACCTGATTTTCGCAATGTTATGTCAACTTGTCATATAAGATATGTATAGGATATCTATAGGATATGTATTTAATATCCATGATTATGGATCCAAGACGGTTGGTTGAACGTTAATTCTTCGTTCACCGATACCGCTTTTTTTTCCACCCAAATAAATAGTAAATTTGCGGCTCTAATTTCAAGAAAGTGGACAAAAAATCGTTAATAGGTCTCGGGTTAATAGCAGTTATTCTGGGTGTGTGGTTGTATATGAGCGGGCCTACCAAAGAGCAAATAGCCCGTAGTAAGCGGGTAAAAGATTCTATTGCGCTAGTGCAGGCTCAGGCAGAGGCTGAAGAAGCTGCGAGAATAGCTGCAAATAAAAAAGCGCTTGACACTATTAAGGCTGCCATTACCTCGCAGTTATCTGATTCGGCAAAAACAGCGGTACTTAACGATAGCTATAAAGATTTTGCCGTATCGGTTGAAGGTAAAAAGGAATTCTTCACTATAGAGAACGAACTTGTTAAAGCCACTATCAGCAATAAGGGCGGACAGATATCTAAAGTTGAACTAAAGAATTATCACCGACCTGATAAAACAGAACCACTGGTTTTATTTGGAGGTGATTCTGTTAACTTTTCAATGAAGCTGCCTGCCTACAACAACATGGTTTTCTCAACAGACAGCTTTTATTTTAAAGAGGTTAATAAAACCGCAACTTCAATTACATTACGTTTAGCTACTTCAAAACCTGAGAGCTACATTGAATATTCTTATAGCCTGCAGCCAAACGATTACATGGTAAATTCCGAGATTCGTTTTGTTGGAATGCAGGGCATTATTTCACAAACTGAAGATCAGTTACAACTTGCCTGGTCAATGAATTATCCAAGCCAGGAAAAACACATTGTGAAAGAACGCGAAGCCGCAACTGTTTATTTCAAACAGGATATTAATAGCCCTGATTATATTAACCCTTTAAAGGACGAACAAAAAGAGATCAGTGAGGCAGACGTAAAATGGGTTTCTTTTAAGCAGCAGTTTTTTAATTCAACTATTATTGCCGATAAAGTATTTAATAAAGGTGGCAGCTTTATTCGTTTGAATCAAAGACCTGAATCTGATTCAGTTGTGAAGTCGGTTGCCGCGGAGCTTGGAGTGCCATATACTCATGCGCCTAATGAAAAATTCAGCTTTAAGTTTTATTTCGGCCCGAACCATTATAACACACTTGAAAAGTACGGATACGAATTAGAGAAAATCATTCCTACGGGTTGGAGCGTATTCAGCTATATCAACAAATGGTTGGTTATTCCTTTATTTAATGGTTTAAGCAGCCTTAACCTGGGATGGGTAATTCTTATTCTCACTGTAATTGTTAAGATTGTTCTATTGCCAATTGCTTATAAAACATATATGAGCGGGGCCAGGATGCGCGTGCTGAAGCCAGAAACCGATGCATTAAGCGCAAAGTTCGAAAAGAATCCTGATCCAATGAAAAAGCAACAGGAACAGATGGCCCTCTATCGAAAGGCTGGCGTGAACCCGCTTTCAGGATGTTTACCGTTATTGTTGCAGTTTCCAATCCTTATTGCTCTCTTTAACTTTGTACCGGCGGCTATAGAATTGCGTCAGCAGGGCTTTTTGTGGGCGGATGACTTAAGTACATATGATAGCATCTGGACATTTGGCAATGTTCCTTTCATTAGTTGGGCCTATGGCGATCACGTTAGTTTGTTCGCGGCTTTAATGTTTGTGAGTACAATTGTATATACTTACATGAATAGCAGCATGATGCCGCAGCAAAATACCCAGATGCCGGGCATGAAGTTCATGATGTATTTTATGCCTGTGATTTTCTTAGCGGTAATGAACCGTTACGCGGCCGGATTAAGCTGGTATTACTTCCTTGCTAACATGTTTACCTTCCTTCAGAACTGGATCATGAAGAAAATGATAAGCGATGAGAAGATCAGGACTCAGATAGAATCTAATATGAAAAAACCTGCAAAAGTGAGTACATTTCAGAAAAGATTAGAGGAAATGGCAAAACAGAGACAGCAGGGGCGTAAATAGTTTTTGTAGTTAATTTCATAGCCACTTTTTCTTAGTTATCCTTCGACTCCGCTCAGAGTATAGGGTGATTCGTTAGAAGTTGAGCTTCAAAATGATTTCTTTTATTTTTTACTTTTCCTTAGATGAAAAGTAAACAAAAATCAAGGCCCGTCGATCTTGCTTATCGCTCTTGATTTTTCTTGAAAGTGAAGCAAAGTAAAAATTTTTTGACCATTGGTTATTTCAAGCCTGTCAAAAATTTCAAACGCAAGCGCCTTTGCTGACTTTCATACGAAAAATCAATTCACTCCTTCGCACGCTCAGCGACGGGCCGGCCTGCCGCACGTAAGGGCACAGGAAAAATTAATTCTCGCCAAGGCAACCTCGGCGAAACGCCAGCCCCACCTTTCTGAAAACCGCCGGATTTTCGGGCATAACGACTATTTCGGTAAATTCTTACTCTTATTTTTAGAGCAAACTCTGAACCAATAAGGCATTCAGACTATTTGAGGGTGACTGGTTAGGGGGTTGGAGATAACCCGGTTGGGGGTATTTTGGGGTAGGAATCCATTAATACAGCTTTTTAACAGTTTAAATATTTGGAGTCTGTCCGTTAATTCCCGAAATTAGCTTGGCTAAAATGTCAAAAAGCAATTACATAAAATTAACCCTTATTCCTTTGGCGCTGGTTTTAGGACTTGGCTTTTTGTATCTTAAAGTAGATTTTAAGAATTCCGTTACCGGAAAAGTATCCGCTGTTCTTTTAAATAAAAGCAACGAAATTCAGTCCAACTCCGAAAATCAAACCATCGATCACGAATCGGCTGCACCAATCTATTTTAGCATCTTCAAGTTCATTACGAACCTGGCGCCTAAAAATTAAGATTTAATAACGCCTTAACTATCAACAATCCTTCAACAGAGGCGGTATTCACGAAAAAATGTCGCATCTTTGCATTTTAGATAATCAATCTAAAAATATGCAATTAAAGTATTCTGCCAGCCCCAAAGCCATTTTATTATTAGAAGACGGAAAAGTATTTTACGGAAAAGCTGCCGGAAAAATAGGAACTACCACCGGAGAAATCTGCTTCAATACGGGTATGACTGGTTATCAGGAAATTTTTACCGATCCTTCTTACTTCGGACAGATTGTTGTAATGACCAACTCGCACATAGGAAATTACGGTGTTGAAGAAAGTGAAGTTGAAAGCGATAGCGTAAAAATCGCGGGAATGGTTTGTAAGAAATTCAATAACGGTTATTCCCGTCCGCGCGCTCAAAAAAGCCTTCAGAAATATTTCGAGGAAAATAATATTGTTTCTATCAGCGATGTGGATACACGCGCTCTTGTACGCTACATACGCGATAAAGGCGCCATGAACTGTATTATCTCGTCCGAAATTTATGATATTGATGAGTTGAAAAAGCGATTGGCAACAGTTCCAAGTATGGAAGGCCTTGAGCTTTCTTCTAAAGTGGCTACAACAAAACCATATTTCTTTGGCAACGAACAAGCTGCGCATAAAGTTGCGGTTCTTGATTTCGGTACCAAGAAAAATATTCTTCGTTCGCTTGCTGAGAGAGATTGTTACCTGAAAGTATTTCCTATGAAAACTTCTTTAAAGGAAATTCTGGCGTTTGAACCCGATGGAATTATGTTGACTAATGGTCCTGGCGACCCAGGAGTAATGACTGATGAGATAAAGCTGGTAAAAGAAGTTGTTGATTCTGGTAAACCTGTGTTTGGTATTTGTCTCGGCCATCAGTTGTTTGCCCAGTCGCAGGGAATTAAAACTTATAAGATGCATTCCGGACACAGGGGTATCAATCATCCTGTGAAAAATCTGGTGACCGGCAAAAGTGAGATTACTTCGCAAAACCACGGATTTACTGTGGATGCAGAACAAATCGCAAAGGATAAAAACATTGAAATCACACACGTAAACCTGAATGACAAGACCATTGAAGGAATTCGTGTAAAAAATAGAAAAGCTTTCTCGGTTCAGTACCATCCCGAAGCTTGTCCGGGACCTTACGATTCACGGTACTTGTTTGATGAATTTGTGAAGGAAATGGTAAGCAGTAAATTAGTTACCGCTTAATGGATTACCGTTATATATTAGCGATTCATATCATCTTTGTTGTAAGTTGGTTCTCGGCGCTATTTTATATGGTTCGGCTATTCATATATACCACTGAAGCGCAAACAAAAGATGAAATTTCGAGGCCAATCTTAACCAAGCAATTGCTGTTGATGCAAAAAAAGTTATGGAACATTATTGGCTGGCCGGCAATGGCCGGAACCTTTATTTTTGGTGGCTGGTTATTGTTTTTAAATATGACATTACTTTCATTGCCGTGGATGTGGCTGAAGCTGATTAGTGTTGTGTTGCTGGCATGGTATCATTTCGAGTGTGCCAGAATTCATAAGCAACAAAATAACGGCGTTTTTAAACACAGTTCTTTTAAACTGAGAATGTTTAATGAACTTGCAACTGTATTTCTTGTGGCAATTGTGTTTTTGGTTATTGTAAAATCAACTTCCGGTTTGTTATGGGGGTTGCTCGGACTAATTGCATTTGCCGGCGTTCTGATGTTATCTGTAAGTCTGTATAAAAAGAGCAGGGTTAGAGATAATAGTGAAATGTCTTCAGGCGCAGAATCAGAAAAAAAATCTGAAAATTAATTATTCGGCTTTTTTGATCCAGGCGTTAGGATAAAGATCCTTAACACGAACAAGCTGTGAAACTGCTTCGTCTTTTGAATCAAAACCACCTCCGCTAACAATATAAAGACCTTTTTCGTTTTGTCCTGCTACTTCAGCACTGATGTTTTGCTGAGATAATTTTTTTACCATTTTATTGGCATTATTTAAAATGCTAAAGCAGCCAAGTACAATCTGGAATTTTTTATGAGATGAAAATGTGCGTTTTACATGAGAAGTTTTAGTCGGGGTCTTTAGCTCAATATCAATCGCTTTTACAGAAATTGTTTTATTGTTATCAAGTTCTATTGCGGCAATACCGTTAGCGTCAGCTACGTAGTCCTGTTTTTCTATAGCAAGAGATTTGATGTTTAAATCAGAATAATTAACAGGGCTGTAAACTGATTTTGCCTCATTACCAAAAACCGATGAGTGAAGTTTTCCGCCGATCTTGTTGTTTGAAACTATAAATAAAATAGAAGAAAGTAATACTACTCCGGAAACCGCGGCAATTGCTAGTCTGCGATAGTCACGCAGTTTACGTTTTTGAACAGGAGTAATTGTTTCTACTGCAATGGTACGGTCTTCAAAAACTGTTTCAGCTTTCTTAATAATTTCAGCTTCTATTTCTTTAATAGATACTGGTGTAAGTCCAAAAGAGTCGGTTAAGAAATTAGTTTGTTGCTGAGGTTCGAAACAAATATTGTTTTCGAAATCAAGATAAAAGAAACCGATATCTTCAAGTGTTAATCTGCCGCGATTATTAAGCAAGGAAGTGCAATACCCTGCAAAATCTTTTAAATAACCGATGGCCTGGGATGCATCACATTTCAATTCGCTTTGAAGCCAGTGCGCCAGAATACCATCATTTTGTTTAAGTTGAGCGTTAAAGCTGATGCTTTTTGCCGGAGGAAGAATAAGCGCGCCGGAAGCTGAAAAATGTGCCGGGGATTTTTTGAGAACAAATCCTCCAAAATCAGGAAGCACCAGATATTCATTTATGAATAACTGCTCTTTTACTCCTTTTACTATCAGCTTATGAACGTTCATTTTCGGGGCAACAAATATAGCTTTCTAAATCAAATATAATGATTTGAAGGCTGAAAATCCTCAGGTTTTTTCAGGATTTTATTTTCTTCTCTGTAAATAAAAAATGCAATTTGATTACCAGTCATTTAGGAATAAAAAACGCCCACCCGGCAGGATGAGCGTCTTTTTACGAAGAAGTTTTCTACTCAATAATTATCTTTTTAACCGCAATTGCTTTACCCTCCTGCTTAATACTGGCCAGGTAAATACCTTTTTCCAGATGCAAAACAGAAAACGAAGCGTTTTGAGAAGCTATCTTTGATACCATCACAGTTTGCCCCAGAACGTTTTGTAAATCCAATTCTAAATCAGTTTCAATTGGCGCACCGAAGTTAATATACAAAGTGCCTTTCACAGGATTAGGATAAAAATTAACTGGAAATGAAAAATTATTTTTCTTTATTCCGATGGTGCGGTTATTTTGAATATTACTTCGGGACTTAGTAGCTTTTACCATCGGGCTTTGTGCTTTAAGTGTTGGCTGGCACTGATATCCAAGATTGGCTTCAACTCTCCAGTCCGCGGTAGCTTGGTAAGTAGAATAATTCGGATCGGTTAAGCTGTTTTGATTACCTGCTGTTACACCAACCACTAAAAAATTAGGAGATACAGTTGGATTGATGCAAACCATCAAACTGTAATTAACAACCGGATTGGTAGGCAAAGGACTACCTTCAATTGTGTAATTGTTCACCCAAAAAAATGTTCCGTTACTGTTTGTAAAGTAAACTGTATTGTGCCACAAGCCCGGCTGGCTGTAATTTCCACAGGAGTCGCGCATTTGTAATTTATAACGGTATGTTGAAATGTTAGGATCGCCGTTGGCGGGACCAACACTGCGAATGGTGTCGATAAACATGCTTAAAGCATTTTTTGAAACTGCTCCAATGCGTTTATAAACATTAGTGCTTGTTTGTCTTAAAATAATCATAGAATCAAGCATTGGATACAAGGCTTTGTCCCAATAGATTTCGTTATTGTTTCCGAGGCTGTCAACAGTTACCATACAAATATCCGGGGCGGGGGCGTAAGATGAAACGCTGATTGTTTTTGTAAGCGTACATCCGTTGCTCAGGTTAGCAGTTACGGAATAAGTGATTGGTGAAGATGAAGCAGTAACCGTTGGTGTTAAAATAGTTGAGCTGCTAAGATTTGTAGTTGGTGTCCAGGCAACACTGGTTGCTGATGGGCTGCAGCTTGCATTGATAACCTGTTGCTGACTACAGAACAGGTTGAGATTGGAGCCAGGGTTAAGACTAGCTGTAAGTAGTGATATATTAAATGTGTTTCCTGTAGCGTTACATGCGCCCGAACTTCCGGCCACGCTATATGTTGTATTAGAAGTTGGGGTTACAACAATCGATGTTGTAGTAGCCCCAGTGTTCCAGGTATAAGAAGTTGCCCCGGTAGCTGTTAGTGTTGCGGAAGACCCTTCACATACCGTAGTTGGGCCGTTGATAAAGGCTGACGCGCAACCAATCTTTGACAGAAAGCAATCGTTATTACCAATTGCAGCAAGTGTAGTTGTTCCAAAAACAACAGGGTCGGCGATATTATACGAACCGGTGACATATAAATTTCCAAGAGCGTCTGCAGCGCAACCATAGCCTGTTTCGCCGCTTGTACTGGTGGCTTTGGCGGCCCATAATGGCGTGCCGGTGGAAGTATATTTCACAACTAAAACGTCTGAAGATCCGGAGTTAATAAGGGTGGCGCTACCGATAGCCAATGAAGGAGTAGCAAATGAACCGCTGACATAAACGTTATTATTACCATCGGTAGTTACACTATTAAAGTTCTCTGTTCCTGTTCCTCCGATAGATGTTGCCCACTGAAACGTACCTGCTGAATTATATTTTGCCAGGAACCCATCAAACAACCCTGCATTGGTTAATGCTGTAGTGCCAATATTCATGGTACTGCCATAATAATAACCATCAATGTAAACGTTATCTAATCCGTCAACCGTTAAACCCAAAAGGTAATCACCGCTTGAAGAATTCGATCCCCCCGTTCTTACCCACTGAAATGTTCCCGAACTATTATATTTAGCAACGTAAACATCTTGTGAGCCGTATGTGTTTACCGTTGATCCGATAAAAGACTGAGTACCTGTAACAGGAGAGAAGGTTCCGCCAATGTATAAATTGTTTGACGCGTCTTTGTCAATCACAAGACCATAATCATTACAGCTGGCACTTCCTGTTTTCACCGCCCAGGTAGCAGTTCCAAAATTATTAAATCTCGCCACAAACATGTCGTACGTTGAACTGCTGCTGTTTGTTAAGGTTGTGGTACCAACTGAGAATGATGTGCCATTGAAATGCCCTGTTAAAAATAAACTTGACAAAGCATCGGAGTATACAACTCCTCCAGCCTTTTCATTTCCTGTGGAGCCATATTTAACAGCCCACTGAACCGATCCATTTGGACTATAGCATGCAATAAACATATCGTTGTTTCCGATCGAGCTTGATTGAGATAGATTGTAGAGTGAAACTGTTAAAGTAGGACTGTCATAAGATCCACTTATATAAATGTTTCCATTTGTAGCTGTGCAAACACCTCCAACAATATCAAGCCCTGATCCTCCAATGTTTTGCGCCCATAACACATTCCCGTTTGGATCGTATTTTGCAAGATAAATATCCCCGCCTCCCGCATTGGTTAAGGTCAATGTGCCAATATTTATTGAAGAAGCAGAATAGCCCCCGGCAACAATTACGTTACCTGAAGCATCTGTACAAATAACGCGGCCCGCATCATTGTTAAGTCCACCACTGCTTTTTGCCCATTGCCAGGTTTGAGCGTGAGAGAAGTTAATAATAAATGAAAGGATGGCAAGAAATCTTAGTCTTAGAAATATGTTCACTTTTTCCATTTTTACTTTTTCGGGTCTTTAGACCAATTAATAAATAATTAAGACGAGTCTTATTTTAATAAAGATAAAGTTATTTAAAATCTTTGAAAGTTTGGAATAAAAATCTCCACTAACAATTAAATTTACTCTAATTGTTAATACAATTCAATGATTAAGAAATAAGAAAATAGAAAAATCGAGATAGTTAATCTTTATCAGTCTCGCTTTTAATAAACG
>Ga0255338_1001620_pt1 | contig 40415 bp, 39 predicted proteins | sample MeOH1_35cm_T4_19_FD_203715 | JGI IMG/M metagenome (GOLD analysis project Ga0255338, IMG submission 203715) | Sandy soil microbial communities from University of British Columbia, Vancouver, Canada - MeOH1_35cm_T4_195 | ecosystem: Engineered > Artificial ecosystem > Sand microcosm > Unclassified ... | reverse complement strand
GGCGTCGATCCGCGCCAAGGAAGCCAAGAACCCGGCCGACCACGTGATCCTGCCCGAGCTGATCTCCAAGGAACCGCTGGGCCCCATGGTGCGGCGCGGCGATGACGAATGGTTTGCCATCGTCAAGTGGGTGGTCTACGGCCTGCTGGAAGCCGAGGAATACGGCATCACCCAGGCCAATGTCGACAAGATGAAAACCAGCACCGACCCGGCGGTGCAGCGCATCGTCGGCAGCGGCGAAGACATGGGCAAGCTGCTCGGTCTGGATCGCGAGTGGCTGGTGCGCGCCCTGCGGGCCACCGGCAACTACGGCGAAATCTTCGAGCGCAATGTCGGCATCGGCTCAGCCCTCAAGCTGCCGCGCGGCGCCAACAACCTGTGGAGCAAGGGCGGCCTGATGTACGCCCTGCCCATCCGCTGATGTTCGCCTTGACACCCACCATCAGGAAACGCTGGAGTTGGCGCAGCCGGGCCGTGCGCGGTCGGGTCTACCAGGTGCTGCTGCTGGCCTTGCTGGCGCTGCTGCTGTGGTTCCTGGCCGGCAACACCGCGCGCAACATGGCGCAGCGCGGCATCCAGAGCGGCTTCGATTTCCTGCTGCAGCCCGCCGGCTTCGAGATCGGCGAGGGCCTGTTCGACTTCGAAGCCTCGCAGGCCTACTGGCTCGCCTTTCTCACCGGCCTGGGCAATACCCTGCGCACGGCCCTGATCGGCATCGTGCTGGCAACCGGGCTGGGCTCACTGCTCGGCATCGGCCGCTTCTCCCGAAGCGCATTGCTGCGTGGCCTGTGCTCGGCCTATGTTGAACTCTTTCGCAACATCCCTTTGCTGCTGCAACTGCTGATGTGGTACCTGCTGCTGGCCGAAGCACTGCCGCCGCTTGACGCGCCGGCCCGGCTGGGGCTGCTGACACTCAGCAAGAATGGGCTGACCTGGCAGACAACGCCCGAGGCCGAACCGCTGTTCGCCCTCAGTCCCGAGTTCCTGGCACTGACGCTGGGCCTGAGCCTGTACACCGCCGCTTTCATCGCCGAAGTGGTGCGCGCCGGCATCGCCGCCGTGCCGCGCGGCCAGAGCGAGGCCGCCGCCGCCTTGGGGCTGAGCCGGCAGCAAGCCCTGCGGCGCGTGGTACTGCCGCAAGCGTTGCGCATCATCATCCCGCCGCTGACCAACCAGTACCTGAACCTCACCAAGAATTCCTCGCTGGCGGTGGCCATCGGCTACCCGGATGTGGTTTCCATCGCCAACACCGCCATCAACCAGACCGGCCGTGCCGTGGAATGCCTGGTGATCGTGATGGCGATCTACCTCTGTCTCTCGCTGGCCACTTCGCTGCTGATGAACGGGTACAACGCGCGCGTCGCGCTCAAGGAGCGCTGACCCGATGACGGCCCAGCGCTTCGCACCCATCCCGCCTCGCCCGGCCCCGGCCCGCCCCGTGGGCGCATGGGTCTGGCTGCGCAGCCGGTTGTTCTGCGACCGGGGAACGGCACTCACCTCGCTGTTCATCGGCGCGCTGCTGCTGTACGGGCTGCCCCAGTTGCTGGACTGGGCGATATTGCGCGCCAACTGGCGGCCCAGCGTTGAGGCCTGTCTGGCCGACCGGGCGGGGGCCTGCTGGGGCGTGATTGCCGAGAAGTACCGCATCATTCTGATGGGCCGCTACCCGTTCGACGAACAATGGCGGCCGCTGCTGGCCACCGGACTGATGGTGGCACTGCTGATCGTCAGCTGCATCCGGCTGTTCTGGCAACGCTGGCTGGTGCTGTTGTGGCTGGGCGTTCTCGCCACCGTCTTCCTGCTGATGCACGGCCAGGTCCTGGGCCTGAGCCCAGTCGACACGGACCAGTGGGGCGGCCTGCCGCTGACCCTCCTGCTGTCTTCACTCTCGATTGCCCTGGCCTTTCCGCTGGCGCTGCTGGTGGCGCTGGGCCGGCGTTCGGCGCTGCCGGCCATCCGTGCCGTCTGCACCGTCTACGTGGAGCTGGTGCGCGGTGTACCGCTGATCTCCGTGCTGTTCATGGCCTCCTTCCTGTTTCCGCTGTTCATGCCGCAGGGGTTTTCCATCGACGTGCTGCTGCGTGTGCTGACGGGCATCACGCTCTTTGCCGCCGCCTACATGGCCGAGGTCATCCGCGGCGGACTGCAGGCCATCCCGCGCGGGCAGATCGAGGCCGCTGCGGCCCTGGGCCTGTCGTGGTGGCAGACCCAGCGCCGCATTGTGCTGCCGCAGGCGCTGGCCGCGGTGCTGCCGGGCCTGATGAACAATTTCATCGCCATCTTCAAGGACACTTCGCTGGTGACCATCGTCAGCCTGTACGAACTCACCGGCGCCTTGAGCCTGGCCCTCAATTCCGATGCCGACTGGCGGCCCTTCAAGCTGGAGGGCTACCTGTTCGTCGCGCTGATCTACTTCGTCTTCTGCTTCGCCATGTCACGCTACAGCCTGTGGGTGGAAAAGCAACTCAACCGCGGCCGGGTCCGCTGAAGCACCATGTCCGATCCCATCATCGTTTTTGAAAAAATCAACAAGTGGTACGGCGATGACTTCCATGTGCTGCGCGATATCGACCTTTCCGTGGCCAAAGGTGAGCGCGTCGTGATCTGCGGCCCGTCCGGCTCGGGCAAATCGACCCTGATCCGCTGCATCAACCGGCTGGAAGAGCACCAGCAGGGCCGGCTCGTCGTCAACGGGCTGGAGCTCGGTGACGACATGAAGGTTGTCGATGCGGTGCGCAAGCAGGTCGGCATGGTGTTCCAGCAGTTCAACCTGTTCCCGCACTTGAGCGTGCTGGAGAATCTGACGCTGGCGCCCATCCAGGTCAACCAGCTATCCAGGCAAGACGCCGAGGAGAACGCCATGGAACAGCTCGCGCGCGTGAAGATCGCCGAACAGGCGCACAAATATCCGCTGCAACTCTCCGGCGGCCAGCAGCAACGCGTGGCGATTGCGCGCGCGCTGTGCCTGAAGCCGCAGATCATGCTGTTCGACGAACCGACCTCGGCGCTCGACCCGGAGATGATCAAGGAAGTGCTGGACGTCATGAGCGAGCTGGCAGCCCAGGACATCACCATGCTGTGCGTCACGCACGAGATGGGCTTCGCCCGCGCGGTAGCCGACCGGGTGATCTTCATGGACCAGGGTCAGATCATTGAGCAGAACACGCCGCACGCGTTTTTCAACCACCCGCAAAACGAGCGCAGCCGCGATTTCCTGTCAAAGATCCTCGGTCACTGATCAGTAGTTCACCGTCACCGTGATGGTGTCGCTGTAGAAACCCGCCGGCACGTCCTGCCCGGCAGGCAGTCTGCCGTAGACCGGATAGTCGCGGGTCACGGTAAACAGGCCCAGCAGGTAGCCATCATTGATGAAGGATGTGCCACCGGTGCCATCCCCCCAGACCGTGGTGCGGCTGCTTGTGGTGTAGAGGTTGTAGGCGAGCATATAGGCGCCGTTGTACATCTTGCGGGGTACGTAGCTGCCGGCCGTCCCCGTGCTGAGCAGGATGTCGTAGTTCACCAGCAGACTGATCAGCCCGAGCAGGCTGCAACTGACACGGACATTTCCCGCTGCATCCACGTCCGTGGAACTGAAGACATCGTAGTTACCGAAGTCGACCGAGCTGGCCGAGACAGTGCAGTCGGCGATAGCCAGAGCCTCCTTGGCGGGTCCCAGGGCAGCACATAACAACACAGCCGCTTTGAACCATCTTGCTTGTTTCATGGCTTGACTCCTTTGCAGACGAAGGTTCCCAGGTGCGGCAACAGACCGGCACCTGGCGGCACCTCCACCTTGATTCGGCATTCCTGCTCTTTCCACGTCACCTGCAGCTCATTGGTTTCGCCCAAACCGGTCAGGTAGGCCTCCCCCCGATAAGCCACCGGAAATTCCTCGGGCCGCTCGGCAATGCGAACCACGCTGCCCGACGGCAGGTAGGTGCCATCCTCCAGCACGATGGTAACCACGCCACCTTTTGAGGCCCGCACCGGGAACTCTGCCAGCACGCCACTGCGCAAGTAGGGCGTGACCGGCAGGCGCAAGGCGTCCACTTGGGCATCGAGCGGCAAATCGGCCTGTTCGATACTGATCGAATTCAGCTCGTAGGCCCGCAAGTTCGGAATCATGACCCGTCCCTGTCCGTCGGTGCGGCCGACCGGCTGATTGTCCCGATAGACCCGAACACCAGAATAGTCGCCGGTTTTGGCCACCGCGAAGCTGTTGTCGATGCGACGGCTCGGGAACACGCCGCCCAGAAAGGCAATGCCGCCGCTGGCGCCCAGACGGTAGCTGCTCAGCCCCTGCGCTTGCGACGCTTCCGCACGGTAGGTGCCCACGCGGGTCTGCATGAAGCCGCCCACCTCGGCCCGCTCGTTTTGCCCACTCTGGCTCAGCATTCTGTAGCCGACACCGGGGCCTTCAGGCAGATTGCCTTGCACCTGGACCGTGGTGCTGTCACCACCGGCCTGGCGAATGGAATTGATACTGCCCGAGGTCCGCGCCCCCAAGGGCCGGGTCAAGGTGAGGCCGATGCTGTAGTTGGTACTGCTGCTGCGGTTTTCCAGGGCGATGACTGACAGGAAATAGTCCTGTCCCAGGCGCACGCTGTAACTGGCCGAGGTCAGTTCGTTCTGATCCTGTCCCCAGAAACTCTGACGAACGTAGCTCAATGAAAACGCCCCCATGCGACCAGCCGCATACCCGGCACGGGCAATGAGGGTCTGGCGCGGTCTGGCCGCGCCCGACGGCAATCCCAGTTGGGCAAACTCACTGCTGGCGATCTGCCCCTGGATACCGAAGTTGACCCTGCTGGATTGATGATCCAGGCCCAAGGCGAACAGCCCGCCATCGCCGGCCGGCCCATGGCTGACAGCCGCGGAGGCATTGCCCGTTCCCAGGGTCGGCCAGAGGTACGCGCCGGACACGCCAAGCGTCTGCTGATCGCCCAAGATCTCGGCGCGCAGCTCCCGGGTAAAGCGGTCGGTGACACCCAGGCGATGGGTGGCCGTGGCCAACGCAGAGCCGTAATCGTTATCGGCAAGTCCAAAATTCTGGCGCACAAATCCAAGTTCATAGGCGTAGTCACTCAGGCCCTGGCGCAACAGGACGGAACTTGCATAGTAGGGCTGTGTGATGATCTGCTGACGACCCAGCATGTCCCTCACCACCAGTTGAACCTGCCCCTGCCCGGTGACCACCGGCAGGTTGGAAATCTCGAAAGGACCGGGAGGAATGTCGCTGCGCAGGCGCAGGGCGTTGTTGACGTAGACATCCAGCGTGGACGGCAACACCGCCTCACCTCGCACCCCGGGTTGCGGAAAGGGGATGAAGCCCGGCTGCGTATCGAAACTGGTGCCCCACTGCATGCCGCCAAAACGCACGGCGCGCCCCCAGGCGCCGGCACGGCCAATGGTGTCCCCGATGCGCAGACGCTGCATCTGGTCCGGGTGGTCCTGGGTCCAGGCAGTATCCAGGCGGGTCAGGCCCTTGCGGTCGCCGAAGTCCTGCCACAGAAACGTCGCGGTGCCGACCCCCAGGCGATTGAAGCCCCCCAGTTCCAGCAAACCGCTGGTCTTGGTGTCCACGGTGCTGCCCAGGGAAGAAAAATCGTAGTTGAAAAAACCGCCGGGTACCGGTGGCGCGGGATGAACCACGGTTCCGTGGGTTCCGGCAATGGCCGTCGCGGAGAAAACAGCGGCCGGGCCTTCCAGGAGCAACTCCTGGGTGGCCTGATCAATCCGGTAAGTAAGCCCTTTCACGCCATCCAGAAGCAGGTATTTTTCCCCTTGGTGGAATGTGGCGGTGATGGCGGGCGCACGGATGCGCCAGCGCTCAAAGGCCTCGGGCAGGGCCGCCAGGCGGCCTGCGGCCAGCTGCAGGATGTGTTCGGCGGTATGTGTTGGCATGCCATTGATCCGCACCTCCAGTAGAATTTCCTTGGCGCTGGAATCGGAAGCAGTTTCTTCGGGTGCGCGACGCACGGGCAGGCTGTCGCTGGCAACCATGCCCGAGGACGGCGCAACAGGGCCAGGGAGGCTGGCAGCATCCGGCAGAACCCGCGGGGACGTGGATACCGGAACGACACTGGCCGGCACTGGCAAGAAAACATAAGGCGGGCCCTCCAGCCACAATTCCTGGGCGTCTGGACGCACCTGGTAGGAAAGATTCAGCACCGCATCGAGCGGGAAGTACGTCTGCCCCCGATGGATGATTGGCTCAACGGCGGGCAGACGGATGCGCCAGCGCTCAAAGGCCTCGGGCGGGGCCGCCAGACGGCCGGCGGCCAGCCGCAATATCTGCTCGACGGAACCGGTTGCGACGCCATTGATGCGCATACGCAGCAGGCCCGCTTGGGCAGGAGGATTGGCCACCGCTTCCGCCGCAGGGCGTGCTGGCGGCAGCGACTGGACCGGCGCAGGCAGAAAAACATAAGGCTGCCCCTCCAGCAGCAGTGCCTGGGCAACTTTGTCAATCTGATAGGAAAGATTCAGTACCGCATCGAGCGGGAAGTACTTCTGCCCCCGATGGGTGATCGGCTCCACGGCGGGCAGACGGATGCGCCAGCGCTCGAAAGCTTCGGGCAAAGCCGCCAGGCGGCCGGCGTTCAGCAGGAGGATGTGCTCGGCTGCATCAACCGCCATGCCATTGATGCGCACCTCCAGCAGAACCTCCCGGGGCGGAGACTGCCTGTCAGGCGGCACTGTGTCTTCCGGCGTGGCAGCCCAACTCCCAATGAAGGAATAAACGAGCAGCAGCCCAATGGGGAGCTGTCTATGGCTTTTCTTCTTCCAGCACAAGTTCGGTATCCACAACGCCCCTGTCGGTTAAAGCGGATAGTCTGAAACGGTCGCCTTTCCAGTCGAATTCCGGCTGGAGCGTCAGTTCCAGCGACTTCCCCGGCAGCATATAAGCATGGATCCGGTTCCTGTCGATGATCTGACGCTGACTGCCCGACTCCATCAGCTTGAGGTCCGTCAGGTGAATGTGGAAATTTCCCTCGTTGGACACCTTGAGCTTGATCATCCCGGCCGGGGTGAGGCTGGCCTGCCAGCGAAGCCGGGGCCTGAGCGCGGAGGTGGGGTTCACAAACACCGGCACACCAATGCGCAACGCCATCTGCAGTCCCGAGAACCCTGGCTTGGATGGGGGAGGGACCTCCTGGATGTACAGCCGGTAGGCCAGCTCCTGGGCCGCATCCGGCGAGCGGTTCAGACCGATGCGGATCAACTGCGATTGGCCCGGGGCGAGCGTGAAAACGGGCGGATTGACCAGCAGGTCGCGGGTGGGCGTGTAGACATCCCGCTCTCCCTCCTGGGTCCAGCGCAGAAGCTCGGCCTGGATCACGCGGGCCTCCTCACCGGCGTTGCGCAAGGTCACAATGGCGGACTGATTTTTTCCGTCCAGCACCACCCGGATCGGGTTGACCATCAAGCTGGCAGCCGTGGCTGCAAATGAAAAACCCAGAATGGCGAAAAATGCGGCCGCCACGCCGAAGCCCCTCTTGAGGGTGCGCAGGGTATGGATCATTCTTGTTCTGTCAGTAACTTACCGTGACCGTGATGGTGTCGGAATAGGCGCCCGTATTGACGTCCTGATTCTTGGTGATCCGGCCGTACACGGTGTGATCGGCCGGCAGCAGGATGCCCGTGCCGGTGCCATTCACCGTATCGGTGTCGTCGGTCTTGCCCCAATTCAAAGTCCGGCTCGCATCCCGGTACAGCGCGTAATTGAGGTAGTCGGAAGCGCTGGGGCCCAGCATGCGGCGTGCCGTAACCGAGCCACCGACACTGTTCTGGCCTTCGTTCAGCTGCACGTGGTAAGGCGTGAGCAATGTGCAGGTCACCGTGACGGTGCTGGTGGCGTCGTTGTCGGATGCATTATTCGGATCGTAAGTACCGAACGCCAGATTGGTTGCCGAAACAGCGCAGGAACTGAGCACGGTGGCCGAAACCGTGAAGCTGGTGGTCACGGTTGCTGCCGAGACAACCGACGTGCCTGCACCCAACAGCGCCAGCAACACGAGCGAAGGCAGTTGCCTGATCCGGGATGCAGGATTCATGAAAATCAACTGCATGGCGCCAAGTATTTTTGGTCTCCGTACCCCAGTCCTACGTCCATGTTTCATCTTCGCGTCCTCGAAAGAAGTTTGCATGTCCCTAAGAATATAGTCTTGGCAAGACAGCGCCGCAACCCAACAGGATCGGCGTCCAAGCCAGCATGATGGCTGGATACGCCACCGACAGAATATACCGCACCCGTTTTCAGCCGGCAGGACCTGCTGGACAGCCTGCCACAGTGGCAGGACAAGGTCAGCCAGCAACTGGCGCCCATCTGGAACACCCCCCTTTGACCCCGAGAGCGGCAGGCCATTGGCTAGGCAAGGTTCTTTCTTTTTTATAAGATTCATCTTGTTTGAATCTTTTATCTGCCGGCTTCGCGCCGGCCAGGAGCCGTCCATGCCCGATCCGCAACTGTGCAGCGAAGAGGAGATCTCCAAACTGGTGACCCGTTTCTACGCCCGGGTGCGGAGCGATGCGCAGCTGGGGCCGATCTTCAATGCGCATGTGCACGACTGGGACGCGCACCTCGTCAAGCTGACCGATTTCTGGTCTTCCGCACTGCGCGGCACGCGGCGCTACCGCGGCACGCCCATGCCCCTCCACGCCGCCCTGCCCGGGTTGGATGCCGGGCTGTTCCGGCACTGGCTGCAGCTCTTCGATGAAACTGCCGCCGAGCTGCCCAATATCGCCCTTTACGAGCGCGTCACGGCACTGGCACAGCGCATTGCGCAAAGCCTGTGGTACGGCTATCAGCTTGCCCACAACCCGACGGCCTTGCCGAGCGATGCGGTATTCACATAGCAAGCCGCCATGACCCACGTTGTCACCGAATCCTGCATCCGTTGCAAGTACACCGACTGCGTCGATGTCTGCCCGGTCGATGCTTTTCGCGCCGGCAAGAACATGCTGGTGATCGATCCCGACGATTGCATCGACTGCGCCCTGTGCATTCCCGAATGTCCGGTGGACGCCATCTTCATCGAGGAAGACGTGCCGGCCGATCAGCAAACCTTCGTTGACCTCAACGCCCGACTGGCCAAGCAATGGCCGGTCATCCTCCGCAGCCGTCTGGCCCTGCCAGACGCCGAGGAATGGGCCCGGATCAAGGCCAAGCTGGACCAGCTCGACGAACGCGCCGACAACGAGAAGGATTGAACGCTAAACGCCGACACGGAACAAGCTGTCGCTGCGTCTCACACCCTCACTCATGAGCGCCCGGCCGATTGTCCGGCAGCCGGTTTGCGCGCCTCATCCGGCTCCCTCTCCCGCAGGGTTCGTGCAAGATGGGACGAAAAGACTTATAAATCGCCGTGGACCGGGATCACCTGGCCACGGCGCCAAATCATTCGAGGAGACACGACATGGCGAAACTCAACGTCAACGGCAAGGTGCGTGAATTCGAGGCCGAGCCGGACACCCCGCTGCTGTGGGTGCTGCGCGAACAGCTCAGCCTGACCGGCACCAAGTACGGCTGCGGTATTGCACAGTGCGGCGCTTGCACCGTGCACATCGATGGCGCGCCGGTGCGCAGCTGCGTGCGGCCGCTGGCCTCGCTCGAAGGTAAAGAAAAAATCGTCACCATCGAGGGTCTGTCGAAGAACGGCTCGCACCCGGTACAAAAGGCCTGGGCCAAGCTGGACGTGCCGCAGTGCGGCTTCTGCCAGAGCGGCATGATCATGGCCGTCTCTGCCCTGCTCAAGACCAAGCCCAACCCGAGTGACGCCGACATCGACGCGGCCATCACCAACATCTGCCGCTGTGGCACCTACAACCGGGTGCGTGCCGCCATCAAGGTCGTGGCCAAGGGCGGCGCCACCAAGATGGCCAAGCTGTCCATCCAGCACGCCGACGGGAGCACCACATGAGCACCACCACCTTGCAGCCCCAACTCTCCCGCCGCAGCTTTCTGGCCGGCACCAGCGCCGTTGCCGGTGGTCTGGTGGTGAGCTTCCACATTCCGTTTGCCAACGCCCAGGACGGCATACCGGAAGTCAATGCCTGGGTCGTCATCCGACCCGATGACACGGTGGTGATCCGCATCGCCCGCTCCGAAATGGGCCAGGGCACACTGACCGGCCTGGCCCAACTGGTGGCCGAGGAACTGGAATGCAACTGGGCCAAGGTCACCACCGAGTACCCGACCCCGGGCCAGAACCTGGCGCGCAAGCGCGTCTGGGGCAACTTCGCCACCGGCGGCAGCCGCGGCATCCGCGAGTCGCACGACTATGTGCGCAAGGGTGGCGCCACCGCGCGCATCATGCTGGTGCAGGCCGCCGCCGACGGCTGGGGCGTGCCCGCCGCTGAATGCGTGGCGGCCAACAGCGTCATCACGCACAAGGCCTCCGGCCGCAAGACCACCTATGGCAAGGTGGCTGCCGCCGCCGCCAGGCTCACGCCGCCGGATGCCGCCAGCATCGTCTTGAAAGACCCGAAGACCTGGAAGCTGGCCGGCAAGCGGCTGGCACGCCTGGATACCGTCAAGAAGACCACGGGCGCGCAGGACTACGGCATCGACCTGCAACTGCCCGACCTCCTCAACGCCGCCATCAAGGACTGCCCGGTCTTCGGTGGCAAGCTCAGGAGTTTCAATGCCGCAGCCATCGAAGGCCGCCCGGGCGTGAAGAAAGTGGTGCAGGTCGGCGACAGCGCGGTGGCGGTGGTGGCCGACACCTGGTGGCGCGCCAAGAGCGCGCTTGACGCGCTGCCAATCGAGTGGGACGACGGCCCCAATGCCCAGGCATCGAGCGCCACGATCCGCGACTTTCTCAAGGCCGGGCTGGACGCCAAGGAAGCCATCGTCGGCAACGCCAACGGTGATGCGCCCGCAGCCATCGCCGGCGCTGCGCGCAAGATCGAGGCCGTCTATGCCTATCCCTACCAGAACCACGCCACCCTGGAGCCCATGAATGCCACGGCGCGCTGGACGCCCGAGCGTTGCGAGGTCTGGGTACCGACGCAAAACGGCGAGGCGGCGCTGGCTGCAGCGGCCGAGGCTTCAGGCCTGCCGCCGGCCAAGTGCGAGGTCTACAAACTGTATCTGGGCGGCGGCTTCGGGCGGCGCGGACGCAGCGACTTCGTCACCCAGGCGGTGCAGATCGCCAAGGCCATGCCCGGTACACCGGTCAAGATGATCTGGTCGCGTGAAGAGGACATGCAGCACGGCTCCTATCACCCGGTGACGCAGTGCAAACTGACGGCCGGCCTGGACGCGCAAGGCAACGTTACCGGCCTGCACATGCGCATCTCGGGCCAGTCCATTCTGGCCACGGTCGCGCCACAGAACATCAAGGACGGCAAGGATCCGGTCGTCTTCCAGGGCCTGGACAAGGCAGGTGGCGCGGAAGCCGCCATCGGCTACAGCTTCCCCAACCTGCTGATCGACCACGCCATGCGCAACCCGCATGTGCCGGCCGGCTTCTGGCGCGGCGTCAATCTGAACCACAACGCGATCTACCTTGAGAGCTTCATCGACGAGATTGCCCACGCCACCGGGCAGGATCCGCTGGCGTTGCGTCGCAAGCTCATGGCCAACAGCCCGAAGCACCTGGCCGTACTCAATGCCGTGGCCGAGCGTGCCGGCTGGGGCACGCCCGCACCGAAGGGCGTGTTCCGCGGCTTGGCGCAGACCATGGGCTTCGGCAGCTATGTGGCGGCTTGCGCCGAGGTGTCGGTCAGCGACGACGGCCAACTCAGGATCCACCGCATCGTGGCGGCCACCGACCCGGGGCATGCCGTCAACCCGCAGCAGATTGAGGCGCAAGTCGAAGGCTCTTTCTCCTACGGTCTGTCGGCCGCATTGTTCGGCGAAATCACGGTCAAGGACGGCGCGGTCGAGCAGAAGAACTTCGACAGCTACCCCGTGGTCCGCATGGCCGACATGCCGAAGGTGGAAACCATCGTGCTGCCCTCGGGCGGCTTCTGGGGCGGGGTGGGCGAGCCCACCATCGCGGTGGCAGCACCGGCTGTGCTCAACGCGATCTTTGCTGCCACCGGCCGGCGCATCCGCGAGTTGCCGCTCAGGCAGCACAGCTTGAAGCGGGCATGAGACATGCAACGGCGACACACCTGGCCCGGGTGCCGCCTGTCCTGGATCGCTTGTGCCGTGTCGCTACTGGCCGGTGCCCCCTCCCTGGCCGCCGCGCAAGCCGCAGAACTGCCGAGCGGCTTCACCGTGGTGGACGACGGTATCCCGGCGCCGCTGAGCGACACCGCGGGCGATGCAGCACGCGGGCACACCATCGTGGCCAGCCGTCAGCTCGGCCTGTGCCTGCTGTGCCACAGCGGCCCGATTCCGGAAGAACGCTTCCAGGGCAACCTGGCGCCCGACCTCGCGGGTGCCGGCCGGCGCTGGACGGCCGCGCAGCTGCGGCTGCGGCTGGCCGACCCGCGCCGCATCAATCCCGAGAGCATCATGCCGGCCTACTACCGCAGTGAAGGGCTGACCCTCGTCGGCAATGCCTGGCAGGGCAAGACCCTTCTGTCGGCACAGCAGATCGAGGACGTGGTGGCTTACCTCCTCACCCTGCGCGACTGAACCCACCATGAACAGAAATGCCGCCACACGACGCCAACTGCTCGCCGGCAGCGTCGGCCTCGGCGCCTGGCTGCTGGTGCGGCCCGTCGCCGCCGCACCGGATGAACTGGCGACGGTCATCCAGGCCTGGACCGGCGGTGCGCCGGTGCAGAACGGCCGCGTCAAACTCGACATCGCCCCGCTGGTAGACAACGGCAACACCGTGCCGGTCGGCGTCAGCGTGGAAAGCCCGATGACATTGGCCGATCACGTCACGGCCATCGCCATCTTCAACGAACGCAACCCGCAGCGCGACGTGGCCCGCTTTGCACTGGGCCCGCGCGCCGGCCGCGCCAATGTGTCCACGCGCATCCGGCTGGCCACCACGCAAAAGCTGGCAGCCGTGGCGCGCATGAGCGACGGCAGCTACTGGTCGCACACGGTGGACGTGATCGTGACGCTGGCCGCCTGCATTGAAGGCGAGGCGAGCTGACATGGCGCACACCCTCATCAAGGTCCCCGCCAGCGCCCGGCGCGGCGAGATCATCGCCATCAGCACCATCATCGGCCACCCGATGGAAACCGGTTTCCGCCCCGGTGCCGATGGCCGGATACTGCCGCGCAACATCATCCAGCGCTTCACTTGCCACTACAACGACGAGCTGGTATTCAGCGCCGAGCTGTTCCCGGCCATCGCGGCCAATCCACTGATCGCCTTTCACACCGTGGCCACGACCAGTGGCACGCTGCGTTTCAGTTGGGAAGGCGACCAAGGCTTCCGCCACACGGAAAGCGTGAGCATCGAAGTGACATGAGGCACGGGTGGATCATCCTGCTGCTCGGCACGGCGCTGGCGACCGGTGTTCCTGCGCAACCCGCAACGCAAACCGATGCACGCCGTTCGGGCTTCGACTTCATGGGGTCTGCCGTGCAAGCGATGCAGCGTGACGATGCCCTCAACCCGGCCATGCTGTGGGTCAAGCAGGGCGAGACCCTGTGGCAAGCCGCTGCCGGCGCCAGTGGCAAGTCCTGCGCCAGTTGCCATGGTGCAGCCGGCAGCCTGCGCGGCGTGGCCGCGCGTTACCCGGCCTTCGATACCGCCCTGCAGCGCCCGGTCAATCTGGCGCAGCGCATCAACCTGTGCCGACAAAACCGGCAGCTGGCCGAGCCCTGGCGCCTGGAAAGCCAGGACCTGCTGAGCCTGGAAAGCTTCATCGCCCTGCAATCGCGCGGCCTGCCCATGGCGCCGCCGGCCGACGCGCGGCTGCAGGCCTTCGTGGAACGCGGCCGGGCACGCTACCAGCAGCGCCTGGGGCAACTCAACCTCTCGTGCGCCCAATGCCACGACCAGCGCTGGGGCCAGCGCCTGGGCGGCACCGTCATCCCGCAAGCCCACCCGACCGGCTACCCGCTGTACCGGCTCGAATGGCAGGGCCTGGGGTCGCTGCAGCGCCGCCTGCGCAATTGCCTGAGCGGCGTGCGCGCCCAGCCCTGGCCTTATGGCGCGCAGGAGTTGGTGGAGTTGGAGTTGTACCTGGCCGCACAGGCACGCGGCATGGTGCTGGAAAGCCCGGCGGTTCGGCCTTAAAGCGTCAGCACTGCTGGTAATATGAGTCCGATATAGGGGGGAGTTGGTGCCAGGTGTTTCGACTCCGATGACAACAAAAAACGAGTCTTCGAACACAGCCTGCATCGCCATGCCGCTGCCAACGCTAAGCCGCATCAGCCTCAAAACACGGGTCGCCCTGGCCATGGCGGCAGTATTCGTCAGCTTTGTCGGCGTCCTGGCGCTACTGGGCTTGCGCCACTTCCAGATCGAGTTCCGCAACGGTCTGTACAACCAGCAGTACACCCTGGTCTCGGCACTGGCCACCAGCATCGATGAAAAACTCCTGATGACACAGGATGCGCTGATCACCTCGACGCGCCACCTGCCCCGGGCAGCGCTGGCCGATCCGGAACTGGCACAGCGACACCTCGACAGCCTGGCCGCACTGCACTCGATCTTCGACAACGGCCTGTCCCTGGTCTCGCCCGAAGGCACGCTCATTGCCGAGAGCCCCTACAAACCCGGCCGGCGTGGACGTGACATTTCCTTCCGCGAGTTCTTCCAGGTCACCGCGGCCATCCGCAAGCCCTACATCTCCGAGCCCTATACCTCCACCTACTCGCCGGGACAGCCGTCGCTGGTCATGACCGTCCCCCTGCTCGATGAGAGAGGCGAACTTCGCGGCATTCTGCAAGGCAGTCTCGATCTGCTGGGCCGCAATTTTCTCGCCAACCTGAAGCAGATCAAGGTCGGCGACACAGGCTACATCTTCATCACCGACCTGAACCGGACGATGATCATGCATCCCGATCCGGTCCGCATCATGAAGCAGACCATCAGGCCGGGCCAGAACCTCTTGTACGACAGATCGCTGGCCGGTTTCGACGGCAGCGGCCGGACCATCACCTCGCAAGGTGAGCCCGCGTTCAGCAGTTTCAAGCGTCTCTCTGCAACCAACTGGATCCTCGGCGCCAACTACCCGGTAGCCGAGGCTGAGGCACCGCTGCGCCAGGCTCAGACCTATTTCTTTCTGGCCCTGGCTGCTGCAACCTGCGTCGTGCTGCTGATCGTCTGGCTGATCATGCGCCGGCTCATGACGCCGCTGGACACATTGACACGCTATGTCCAGGAGTTGCCCTACAAGACCGGCGCAGACCGCACGCTGTCGCTCACGGCCGGCGGCGAGATCGGCACCCTGGTGCAGGCCGCCAACACCATGGTTCGCACGCTTGACGAGCAGCAGCAGACCCTGCTTGAGAGCGAGGCCCGTTTCCGCAGCCTGACCGAGATGTCGACCGACTGGTATTGGGAGCAGGATGCCGAGTTCCGCTTCACGCTGATGTCGCTTGGTCTCATCCGCGCCGACGTCGAGCCCTTTCTTGGCAAGACGCGCTGGGAGTTGCCGGCCAAGGGCGTGACGCAAGCGCAGTGGGCCGGGCATCAAAGGGCGCTGGAACGCCACGAGCCGTTCAAGGACTTTGTCTACCAGATCCGGGCCGACAACGGCGAATTGCGCACTCTCTCCATCAGCGGCAGGCCCTTCTTTGACGAGCAGGGCGTGTTCCGCGGCTACCGGGGTGTCGGCTCCGACATCACGGATCGCAGGTCGGCCGAGCAACGCATCGAATTCCTGGCCTACCATGACATGCTGACCGGTCTGCCCAATCGCCTTCTGATGCAGGACCGCGTCGAACAGGCCGTTGCCCAGGCCCAGCGCAACGGCAACCATGTGGCCCTGCTGTTCCTGGATCTGGACAGCTTCAAGAGCATCAACGACACGCTGGGTCTCCATTGCGGCGATGCACTGCTCAAGGAAGTCGCCGCGCGCCTGAAGCACTGCGTGCGCGACACCGACACCATCTCCCGCCAAGGTGGCGACGAATTCCTGATCGTGCTGCGCGATCTGCCCGATACCGATGTGGCGGCGGAGGTCATGATCAAAATCATGGAACGGCTGCTGGAACCTTTTGTGACCGAGGGTCACGACATTGCGACATCCGTGTCGATGGGCGCGGCCATCTTCCCCGAAGACGGCCGCGACTTCGAAACCCTGCTGAAGAAAGCCGACATGGCCATGTACCGTGCCAAGGAGGCCGGCCGCAACACCTACCGTTTCTTCGACGAGGCGATGAATGCCGATGCTGTTGGCCACCTGCAGCTGCTGGGAGGGCTGCGCCGTGCGCTGGAGCGTCACGAGTTCACGCTGCACTACCAGCCCCAGACCGATCTGGCCAGCGGCAAGGTGACCGGGGTCGAAGCGCTGCTGCGCTGGCAGAACCCCGAGCTGGGCATGGTGGAGCCCGGCCGCTTCATCCCGGTGGCGGAGGAAAGCGGCCTGATCGTGCCGATCGGTCAGTGGGTCCTGTTTGAAGCCTGCCGCCAGGCCATGGCCTGGCAGCAAGCGGGGCTGCCGCCTCTGACGATGGCCGTCAACTTTTCTGCCGTCCAGTTCAAGCGCGGCGATGTGCAACAGTCCGTCATACGGGCACTGGAGGAATCGGGATTGCCGCCCGCGCTGCTGGAACTGGAGTTGACCGAATCGATTCTGATCCAGGACGTGGAGGGTGTGCTGGCCAGCCTCCAGGGGCTCAAGCAGTTGGGCGTCAAACTCTCGATCGACGACTTCGGCACCGGCTACTCCAGCCTGGCCTACCTCAAGCGCCTGGACATCGACCGGCTCAAGATCGACCGCACCTTTGTACGCGACCTCGCCACCGACCCCGAGGATGCCGCCATCGTACGCGCCATCATCCAGATGGCACACAGCCTGAACCTGCGCACGATTGCAGAAGGTGTCGAAACCGAGGACATGCTGACCCAGCTGCGCGCCTTCGGCTGCGATGAGGCTCAAGGCTACTTGTTTGCTCGCCCCCTACCGGCGCTGGAACTGGAACGCCATCTGAGGCGCATGGCCCCCGGCTAACGGAACTTTTGCCGCCAGGCCTTATCATTCATCCATGCGCGTCTTGCTTCTGGCCCTCATGATCGCCCTGCTGCCTTTGCGCGGCTGGGTGGGCGACGCCATGGCAATGGAGATGGTGGCGGCCACGCTGCAGCAGCCGGAAATTGCTATTAATTCAGTAGCATATCACCAAGACATGGCAAGGGAAACCGCCCAATTTGAGGCCCCCCATGAGGCCATGGTGCATGCCGACTGCCCGGGCCATGCCGCCATGACCGATGCCCCGGCAGACAGCCAGCACCAGGCCGATGCGGCCGACTGCGCCACCTGCGCGGCCTGCCAGATCTGTCACACGGTGGCGCTGACGCCGATTCCGCTGCAGATCGCGTCCACCACCCTGCCGACGGTCCAGCCGCAAGCCTCCTCTCACCACTTCGCCAGCGCCGAGCGCGCACCAGGCTTCAAGCCGCCCATTTTCTGATCCTGACAGCCGTAGTGCGTCCGCCGTGCCCCGAAACCGGGCCCATGGCGGTGCCACACCGTTCCCTGAACGCTGTTTTGGAGAAGATTCGTGAAACACCCCACCCTGCTGACCCTGGCCGTTCTGGCCTGGCCGGCGCTGAACCTGGCGCAAGGCGCGCCGGAAAAAACCATCACAGCCATCGCAGCTGCCGACCCCGCCGCACCGGTACCGGCCCTCCTTTACCGCTCGACGCTGGCGTACAGCCCGCGCGGTGTGGTGCAGGACAGTGACGACTGGCGCGCCGCCAATGCGCGCGTCGGCCAGTTCGTGCGCGGCCACATCGACATCCTGAAGGCTGAGCAATCGCAAGATGCGGACCAGCCGGCCATCCACCCCAGCGCACCGGCCCCAGGAGCAAGACGATGAAACACCCCCATCTTCGGCACAGCGCCATCGCGCTTGCCGCCGTACTGCTGGCCGGCTGCACCTCGCTCACACCCGAACAGAACCTGACGGACGTGCAGCAGCTCACCGAGGGTCGCACCGCCGGCACCAGCGTCACCCTGCAGCGCAACAACCGTGAGATCGACGACGCCGTGGCCGAGTTGCTCAAGGCCCCGCTGACGGCCGAGAGCGCGGTGCGCATTGCCCTGCTCAACAACCCGGGGCTGCACAGCGCGCTGGCACAGCTCGACATCAGCGACGCCCAGCGCGTGCAGGCCGGGCGCGCGCCCAACCCGCACATCTCGATCGCCGAGTACGCCGAGGGCAGCAAACTGGAAATCGAACGCGTGCTGCGCTTCGACGTGGTCGGCCTGCTGTTCCTGCCCTGGAAGGCCAAGTGGCAGGGCCAGCAGCACGAGCTGGCCAAGCTGCAGGCGGCGCAGGAAGTCATCGTTCTCGCCACCAACACGCGCAAGGCCTGGATCAACACCGTGGCAGCACAGCAGGCGGTGGCCTACCTGGGCCAGGTGAAGGAAGCCGCTGAAGCCGGTGCTGAGTTGGCACGGCGCATGGCGCGCGTGGGCAACTGGAGCAAACTGCAACAGGCACGCGAACAGGTCTTCCTGGCCGATGCCGCCGCCCAGCTGGCACGCGCGCAGCAGACGCTGTTCAGCGAGCGCGAGAAACTCACTCGCCTGATGGGGCTGTGGGGTACACAGACGCAGTTCACGCTCGCGCAACGCCTGCCCGACCTGCCGCCGCAAGCCGCCGACATGCAGGACGTGGAAGCGCGCGCCCTGCGCGAACGGCTCGACGTGCGCTCGGCTGTAGCTGAAACCGGCTATGTGGCTGACTCGCTGGGCATGACCAAGGCGGTGGGCTACCTCAACGGCCTGACGCTGGCCTACAAGAACGCCAACATCAGCGACAGCGCTGCCGGCACCAACGACATCAAGCACGGCTGGGAGCTGGAGCTGCCGCTGCCGATCTTCGACTGGGGCACGGCGCGTAACGCACGGGCGCAAGCCCTCTACATGCAATCGGCCACGCGCGTACGCGATGTGGCCGTGAAGGCGCGCAGCGAGGCACGCGAGGCGTATCACGGCTGGCGCACCACCTACGACCTGGCGCGCCACTACCGCGACGAGGTGGTGCCGCTGCGCAAGGCCATCAGCGATGAAGTGCTGCTGCGCTACAACGGCATGCTCGCCAGCGTGTGGGACCTGCTGGGCGACATGCGCCAGCAGGTCATGAGCGTGAACAACGCCATCGAAGCCCAGCGCGACTTCTGGCTGGCCGACGCGGATCTGCAACTGACGCTGACCGGCACCTCGCCCGGCACCTTGGCCCGCCCGCGCAGTGGCACGGCCGCCATGGCCACCACCTCCCAAGGACACTGAACATGAATCGACGCAATTTCTTCAGCGGCGCTGCCATGACGGCCGTCGCGGCAGCCTCCGTCAGCAAGGTGGCCATGGCCGCCCTGCCCGAGCCGGTCTTGATGGACAAACCCGACACCGCGCCGCCGCTGCTGCCGCCCAACGGCCGCCCCTACAACCCGGTGGTCACGCTCAACGGCTGGACCTTGCCCTGGCGCATGAACAACGGCGTGAAGGAGTTCCACCTGGTGGCCGAACCGGTGGTGCGCGAGATCGCGCCCGGCATGCGCGCCACGCTGTGGGGCTACAACGGCCAGAGCCCGGGGCCGACCATCGAGGTGGTGGAAGGCGACCGCCTGCGCATTTTCGTCACCAACAATCTGCCCGAACACACCACCATGCACTGGCATGGCCAGCGCCTGCCCAATGGCATGGACGGCGTCGGCGGCCTGACGCAGCCGCAGATTCCGGTCGGCAAGACCTTCGTCTACGAGTTCGTGGCGCGCCGGCCCGGCACCTTCATGTACCACCCGCATGCGGACGAGATGACGCAGATGGCCATGGGCATGATGGGCTTCTGGGTCACGCACCCCAAGGGCCAGCATCCGCTGATCAGCGAGGTCCAGCGCGACTTCTGCTTCCTGCTCAATGCCTTCGACATCGAGCCCGGCAGCAGCACGCCGCGCATCAACACCATGCTGGACTTCAACCTCTGGACCTGGAACAGCCGCGCCTTCCCCGGCATCGACTCGCTCAACGTGCGGCAAGGCGACAAGGTGCGCATCCGCGTCGGCAACCTGACCATGACCAACCACCCGATCCACCTGCACGGCCACGAGTTCGGCGTGACCGGCAGCGACGGCGGCCCCTGGCCGCTGGCCGCGCGCGTGCCGGAGGTGACGACCGACATCGGCGTCGGCCAGATGCGGCAGGTGGAGTTCGTGGCGGATGAGGAAGGCGACTGGGCTTTCCACTGCCACAAGAGCCACCACACCATGAACCCCATGGGCCACGCCGTGCCCACCATGATCGGCGTCGACCACCGTGGTCTGGTGCAGAAGATCCAGAAGCTGGTGCCCGACTACATGGTGATGGGCGAGCGCGGCATGGCCGACATGGGCGAGATGGAAATGCCCATCCCCGACAACACCTTGCCCATGATGAGCGGCAACGGCCCCTACGGCCCGGTCGAGATGGGCGGCATGTTCACCACGCTGAAAGTGCGCAAGAACCAGAAGCCCGGCGACTACCGCGACCCGGGCTGGTTCAAGCAACCCGCCGGCACGCAGGCCCATGAGTGGCGCGGCGCCCTGCCCGATCCCAAACGCCAGACGCCCCCTGCGGCCAGCGCGGCTCCGGCCGAACTCAAGGTCGTCAAACCCCATTCACATTCACAACATTGAGGAACCCCATGAACACTATCAAATTCATAGCTATCTGCACACTATTGACGGGGGCTAGCGCCTCATTTGGCCATGAACCCCGGCAAGGGCAACCGATGCACGTCGCCGCCGAACAGAGAGACTGGGGCATGGCCGGCGAGGCCAAGGCCGTCACGCGCACCATCACCCTCCGCATGTCGGACGCCATGCGCTTCACGCCCGCGCGCATCGAGGTGAAGGAAGGCGAGACCGTGCGCCTGAAATTGCGCAACACCGGCCGGCTGCTGCACGAGCTGGTGCTCGGCACGCCGCAGGAACTGGCGGAACACGCCGCCCTGATGCAGCAACACCCGGGCATGGAACACGACGAGCCTTACATGGTGCACGTGGCACCAGGCAAGACCGGCGAGATCCTCTGGACCTTCAACCGTGCCGGTGAATTCGAGTTTGCCTGCCTGATCGACGGCCACTACCAGGCCGGCATGAAGGGCCGCATCCGCGTCATCGCTGCGAAGACGGGCAAGGACAAGCCGGCCGCGACGCCCGCCGCCGCCACGCACCAGCACGGCATGCACCAGAACATGCAGGCGGGCCAGCCCCACGGGAGCATGTCGGGCGGGATGCACGGCCAGTCGTCCGCCAGCCAGCCCTATGCCGGCGAGCAACAGCGCGAGATCAAGGCCCTGTCCGGGCAGGACATCCAGGCCTACGAGAACGGCCAGGGCCACGGCTTCGCCAAGGCGGCCGAACTCAACGGCTACCCCGGCCCCATGCACACGCTGGAGCTGGCCAATGAGCTGAAGCTGAGCGAAGAACAGCGCGCCCAATCGCAGGCGCTGCTGACGCAACACAAGGCCGAGGCGCGCCGCCTGGGTGCCGAGCTGATCGCGGCCGAGCGCGCGCTCGACCAGGCCTTTGCCAGCCGCAACATCAACGCCGAGTCACTGAACCAGCTTACCCGCACGGCCGGCGAGAAGCTGGCACACCTGCGCGCCGAGCATCTGCAAACCCACCTGGCACAGACCGCCCTGCTGACACCCGAGCAGATCGAGCGCTACAAGACGCTGCGTGGCTACGGCAGCGCCATGCCGATGCAGCACGACATGCAACACCACCCCATGATGGAGATGAACCATGGTCAACACCACTGAACACCTGCGCCGCCGTACGTTGCTGCAGGCCGGATTGGCCGCAGCGCTGGGCGCCCTGCCGCTGCTGGCCCGCAGCAACACCGGCATCCAGCCTGTGATCGAAGTCTGGAAGACGCCCACCTGCGGCTGCTGCCACGATTGGATCCGGCACCTGCAGACCAACGGCTACGAGGTGCGGACGCACGACGTGAGCGATGCCACCAAGCGCGAGGTTCGCCAGCGCCTGGGCCTGGCTGACAGGTTCGGCTCCTGCCACACCGCGCTGGTGGGCGGCTACCTGCTCGAAGGCCATGTGCCGGCGCGCGACATCCAGCGCCTGCTGAAAGAGAAACCGCGCGCCCTGGGCCTGGCCGTGCCTGGCATGCCGGTCGGTTCGCCCGGCATGGACGGGCCCGAATATGGCGGCCGCAAAGACCCGTACGACGTGCTGCTGGTGCAGCGCGGCGGCGGCGCCTCCGTTTACAAGTCTTACCGTTGAAGGAATCCCGCATGAAGACCATTGCCCTGACTCTCAGCTTGCTGCTGGCCGGCGGCCACGCCTTGGCCCAGAACCAGACCGTCGACCACGACAGCCATCACGCCTCGCCCGCAGCCAGCGAGACAACCGAAGCCGAAGTGCGCAAGGTGGACAAGGCCGCCAGGAAGATCACCCTCAAGCACGAGGCCATCAAGAACCTCGACATGCCTCCCATGACCATGGTGTTCCAGGTGAAAGATGCTGCGTTGCTGGACCAGGTGCAGGCCGGCGACAAGGTGCGCTTCACGGCCGACAAGATCAACGGTGCTTACATCGTGCTCACCATCGAATCGATGAAAAATTAGAACAAGCTGCCCTGCCCCGCCGCCAGGCCGGGGCGGAACTGCGACAGGTCCAGTTCAAGGCGCTCACGGTTCAGGCCGTGGCGGGCGCAGGCCTTGTGAAAGCGCTGACGGATCAGCTCGGACCACAGACCGCTGCCGGTCATGCGGGTGGCGAAATCGCTCCGGTAGTCCTGGCCGCCGCGCATCTCGCGAATGCGCGCCATCACGCGCGCCGCGCGCTGCGGGTAGTGCACGGCCAGCCACTGCTGGAACACCTCGTTCAACTCCCACGGCAGGCGCAGCACGGTGTAGAAAGCGCTCTTCGCGCCGGCCGCGGCCGCCGCTTCCAGCACCTGCTCCATGTCGTCGTTGATGAAGGGAATCTGCGGCGCCACGCTCACACCCACCGGCACGCCAGCCTCGGCCAGCGCGCGGATGGTGCGCAGCCGGCGCTGCGGCGAGGCGGCACGCGGCTCCAGCTGGCGCGCCAGCGCGCCGTCGAGCGTGGTGATGGTGACGTAGATCGCCACCAGCTTGTCCGCCGCCATCGGCGCGATCAGGTCCAGGTCGCGCTCCACGCCGCTGGACTTTGTGACCAGTGAAAACGGATGGCGTGCCTCGCGCAGCACCTCGATCAGCGAGCGCGTGATCTTCAGCTCGCGCTCGACCGGCTGGTAGCAGTCGGTCACCGAGCCGATGACGATCATGCTCGGCCGGTAGCCGGGCCGTATTAACTCCTTGCGCAATAGCTCCGCCAGCCCGCGCTTGGCAATGATCACCGTCTCGAAGTCCAGCCCCGGCGATAGCCCGAGGTAGCTGTGCGTCGGCCGCGCGTAGCAGTAGGAGCAGCCGTGCTCGCAGCCGCGGTACGGATTGATGGAATAGTCAAACGCAATGTCGGGCGAATCGTTGGCCATGATGGCGCTGCGCGCGTCCTCCCAGCGCACCTCGGTCTGCGGCTTGGCGGCCTCGCCCGGCAAAGTCTCGTCCCAGGTCTGCCAGCCATCGTCGAACGCGGCGCGCACATCGCGCTCGAAGCGGTGCGCCACGCGCGTGGCCGCACCGCGCCCCTTGAGCGCGCTCAGCGGAATGGTGAACTCGGCCATGGCCTCAACGCCCGGGAGCGCATGGCGCGGGAAAGTACGGAGCGCAGTGCGCCGTGCGGCGGCTAAAGTCCATGCCAGACAAGAACAGGTGGCGGGATTCCATGGCTTGGTCGAATACTGTATATTTGAACAGTATACAGATCACGCCCCCAGGCATCAAGCCGGATTAGGATGGCGCGATCGATTTGAATGGCAAGCGCCAAACCGCCAATTCCCACGACCAGCAGGAGGTTTCCATGTTCGATCATCTTGGATTTGGCGTTACCGACTACGCCGCAAGCAAGGCGTTCTTTCTGCAGTCGCTCCAGCCGCTCGGGATAGGGATCGTCATGGAAGGCGAGCACGGTCTCGGCATGGGGCCGAAGGGCAAACCGGCGCTTTGGCTGTTCCAGACTTCCGAAAAACCGACGCCGTTGCACATCGCGTTCACGGCCGAGAATCGCCGGCAGGTTCGGGACTTCTATCGCGCAGCACTGGAGGCCGGCGGCAAAGACAACGGCGCACCGGGTCTTCGTCCGCATTACCATCCCAATTACTACGGCGCATTCGTCATTGGGCCTGACGGCCACAACGTCGAAGCAGTCTGTCACTGGCCAGAGGCCTAACCCTTCACCCAAGGTCGATCTCACCATGTCTGGATCGAATTCAACCGTCACTGTCTGAACCACCGGAGGCCGCACATGAATTACACAGGAAGTTGTCATTGCGGGCGCATCGCCTTCCAAGTTGAAGGCACGCTCGCCGGAGCCATGTCATGCAACTGCTCGCTATGTCAGCGCAAGGGTTCGCTGATGTGGTTCGTTCCCCGGGCGCACTTGCAGCTCACGACACCCGAAGAAAATACAAGCACGTACACGTTCAACAAGCACGTCATCAAGCACCGGTTTTGTCCCGTCTGCGGAATTCACCCGTATGGCGAAGGAACCGATCCCAAAGGCAACGCCATGGCCGCCATCAACATCCGCTGCCTCGACGGCGTTGAACTGGAAAAAATTGCCGTCAGGCACTATGACGGCCGCGCCAGCTAGCACGCGACACCCGATCCTTTCACCGAGAAGCCCTGATCTGGCCTGAGAATTTTGTCGGCCAGCCGTATCAGGTATCAACCATCAAGGAAAACACCATGCCCCTCATTGCCAACATCGTCATCGGCCTGATTGCCCTCCTGCACGTCTACATCTTCGTGCTCGAGATGTTCCTGTGGGACAAGCCTGCCGGACTGCGCGCCTTCGGCCAGACCCAGGAGGCCGCGACGGCGTCCAAGGTCCTGGCCGCCAACCAGGGCTTGTACAACGGCTTTCTGGCAGCCGGCTTGTTCTGGGGCCTGAGCCTCGGCGCCGGCGGCATGGGGGTCAAAGTGTTCTTCCTCGGCTGCGTACTGCTTGCCGGTCTGTACGGCGCCGCCACCGCCAACCGCAAGATCCTCTTCATCCAGGCGATTCCCGCCGCCATCGGGCTGGTCCTCGTCGTTCTGTCGTGAGCGATTGATCCGGCCAAGCAGCAAGCATCTGGCGGCCGGCCGCCTAATCCATCCAACGCCCACCTCATGTACGAACCACGCCACGCCCCCCCCATCCCCGCCGGCCGCTTTACCTTGCGCCTGCTGGCCCATGCCTCGCTGGCCCTGGCGCTGATCTCAGTCTCCCTGCTGGCGGGCATGCTGGGCTACCGCTATTACGAACAGATGTCGTGGGTCGATGCCTTCGTCAACGCCGCCATGCTGCTCGGTGGCATGGGGCCGGTCAAGACGGCCGACCTGAGCGAAGCCGGCAAGCTCTTTGCCGGGTTTTATGCGCTGTACGCCGGCCTGGCCTTCATCGCCGTCATGGGCATCATGCTGACGCCGGTCGTGCACCGGGTGCTGCATCGTTTCCACTGGAGCGAGGAACGCAACAACCGTTAGGCGTCGAAAGGCTCAAACGCCGTCGCGGTCCAGGATCGCCTTGCGACTCTCGTAGTCTTCGGGGCTGATCTCCCCGGCGGCCAGGCGGCGACGCAGCACCTCATGCGGCGTCTCGCGCGATTTCTCGTGCGGCCCGCGCCAACGATCACGGCGCCAGAACAGCAGCGCCACGATGAAGATGACCCAGAAGATCCACCAGAAGGCATGCATGCCGGCCATATGGCCGTAGTAGTAATAGCCATCGAACATTTCCGCGCTCCTCTCGCACCGCACGGCAGTGCTGCGCACGACTCTACGCCAAAAGCCCATCCTGCGCATAATCTGCGCTCATGAGCACCGTCACCCCTCGCACCACCTTCCCCGGCTCCCTGACCGACGTCACCGGCATCGAAGTCGGCCACTACACCGAGACGCGCCGCCCGACCGGCTGCAGCGTGGTGATTGCGCGTGGCGGCGCCGTGGCCGGCGTGGATGTGCGCGGCGCGGCGCCAGGCACGCGCGAGACCGACTTGCTACAGCCGGCCAACCTGGTGGATCAGGTGCACGCCATCACGCTCTCCGGCGGCAGCGCCTGGGGGCTGGATGCCGCCAGCGGCGTGATGCGCTGGCTGGAAGAGAACAACATCGGCCTGAGCACCGGCTACGGGCTGGTGCCCATCGTGCCGGCGGCGGTAGTGTTCGACCTCGGCGTCGGCGATGCCCGCATCCGGCCCGATGCACAGGCGGGCTACCTGGCCTGCCTGGCGGCCAGCAGACAAGCACCAGCGCAAGGCAATGTGGGCGCCGGCACCGGCGCGCTGGTGGGCAAGCTGTTCGGCATGGCGCGCGCCATGAAGGGCGGCATCGGTAGCGCCTCGCTCAGCGTGGACGGCATCACCGTGGCCGCACTGATTGTCTGCAATGCCGTGGGCGACGTGCTCGACCCGGCTACCGGCCAGATCGTTGCCGGTGCGCGCACGGCAGATGGCAAGACGCTGCTGGACAGCCGCGCCGCCATGGTGAGAGGCGAGCTGCCGCAGAACCTGCTGGCCGGCACCAACACCACCATCGGCGTGGTAGCCACCGACGCGGTGCTGACCAAACCGCAAGCGCAGCGCCTGGCGCAGGTCAGCCACGACGGGCTGGCGCGCGCCATCAACCCGGTGCACACCATGCTGGACGGCGATACCCTGTTTGCACTGGCCACCGGCCAAAGCGGCAAGAGTGCCAGCATGCTGTTGCTAGCCACGCTGGCGGCCGAAGTCACGGCGCGTGCCGTAGTGAACGCAGTGTGGGCGGCGCAGGACATCACGGTCGGTACGCAGCGTTGGCCGGCAGCGGCCAACCTCACAAGCCCGACGATCTGAGGCCTCGCACCATGCCCAAACCCTTTCACGACTCACTGCTGTCACTGCGCGAAATGCTGGTGTCGGCCGGTCCGTTCGTACTGCTGACCGCCGGCCTGCTGGTGTTGGCCTACTGGTGGCTCGACCCGATGCCACCAAGGCACCTGACGCTGGCCACAGGCCCGGCGCAAAGCGCATATGACGAGATCGGCAAACGCTATGCCAGCGCCCTGGCTGAACATGGCATTGAAGTGCGACTGCTGCCCAGCGAAGGCGCTGCGCAAAACCTGCAGTGGCTGCGCGAGGGCAAGGCCGACTTCGGCTTTGTCCAGGGCGGTAGTGACGAACTGGCTGCCAAACAGGAACAGGAACGCGGCATGGAGTCACTGGGCAGCCTGTTTGTCGAGCCGGTGTGGCTGTTCTACCGCGAGGCTTCGGTGCACAAGGTGGCACCGGCTGCCACACTCAACACCCTGGGGCAGCTCAAGGACCTGCGCGTCAACGTGGGCACCGACGGCAGCGGCGTCCCCAGCCTGATGGCCAAGCTGTTCGAGGTCAACCGCATCGATGCCAAGACCATCCGGATTTCGCGGCTCGAACAGACCCCTGCCACGGTGGCGTTTCTGAATGGCGAGCTCGATGCGCTGGTGTTTGCCTCGGCGCCGGAGTCGCTCATGGTGCAAATGCTGCTGCAGACACCGGGCATCAAGCTCATGAACTTTGCACAAAGCGAGGCCTATTCGCGTCGCTTTGCCTTTTTGACCCCGGTAACCCTGCCGCAGGGGGTGGTGGATCTGGCCGGCAATGTGCCCGAGCGCAATGTGCAGCTGATCGCCACCACCACCACGCTGCTGGCACGCCCCCATGTTCATTCGGCACTGAAGGAGCTGCTCTCGCAGGCCTCGCTCAAGCTGCATGGCAATGCCGGCTGGTTCAATCGCGCGCATGAGTTCCCCAGCGTGGCGAACCTGGAGTTTCCACTGGCCAAGGAAGCCGAGCGCACCATCCGCAACGGTGTGCCGTTGCTGCAGCGCTACCTGCCCTTCTCGCTGGCCAACCTGGTGGAGCGCATGTGGCTGGCACTGGGCATCATCATCGCCCTGTTGCTGCCGCTGAGCCGAATCGTGCCGCCGCTGTACGAATTCCGGATCCGCTCGCGGGTGTTTCGCTGGTACGGCCAGTTGCGCGCGATTGAGGAGCGACTGGACAGCCAGCATCCCGAATCCAGACAGGAATCGCTGGATGAACTGAAACGGCTGGAGGCACGGGTGGAAAAAATCACGGTGCCGCTGTCGTATGCCGACGAGCTCTATGCCCTGCGCAATCACATCGAACTGGTGCAACGCAGGCTGCAGACCACCTGATACAAAGCACGCTTTGCTCTCCTGGGTTTATGCTTGCGGCAACAACATCAACCAAGTTTCTCCGATGCCCCCTCTCGCCGCTCTCCCGCCTGAGGTTCTGTACACCGCCTGCGACCCCGCCGCGCTGCGCTTTGCCAGCACCGGGGAACTGCCGGATCTCGATGCGGCCCAGATCCATGGCCGTGCCGTGGAAGCCATGCACCTCGGTCTGGACATGCGGCACGCGGGCTACAACCTGTTTGTGCTGGGCGAAACCGGCAGCGGCCGCCACGCCATCATCCAGCAGTTGCTGGAGGCCGAACGCCAGAACGGCCAGGCCCCGGCCGATTGGTGCTATGTCTACAACTTTGCCGACGCGACCCACCCGGACCTGCTGCGCCTGCCGTGCGGCCGCGGTACGCGGCTGCGCGACGACATGCAGCAGTTCGTCGAGGCGCTGACGCCGGCCATCAACGCCGTCTTCCAGAGCGACGCCTACCGCGCCCGCATCGAGGCCCTGCAGGAAGAAGCCAAGCAGCGCGAAATGGCAGCCCTCAAGGCGCTGGGCGACGAGGCCGCGCAAGTCGGCATTGGGCTGGTCGGCACACCGAACGGCTTTGTGCTGGTGCCGATGAAGGACGGTGAGGCACCCTTGTCGCAGGAGGATTTCGAGAAACTGCCGGAAGAGCGCAAGCACGAGTTTGCCGAGCAGATCAAGACCTTGCATGAGCGGCTGCACAAGCTCATGAGCGAATTTCCGCGCTGGCGCCAGGAGACGCTCAACCGCATGAAGCAGGCCGGCAGCGACGCGCTGCGCGCCACCGTCACGCACATGGTGGAGGATATCAAGCCGCCCTACACCGACCTGCCGGAGATCGGCAACTATCTCGACGCGGTGCTGCAGGACATCATCGAAAGCGGCGAATCGCTGCGCGCCTCGTCCCACAGCGAGGGCGACACCGAAACCACCACCTATTCCGGCTCGATTTCGGTACAGCGCTACCTCGTCAACCTGCTGGTGGCCAACCCGCCCAGCGGTGCGCGCCCGGTGGTCTACGAAGACCACCCGACTCTGCAAAACCTGCTGGGACGCATCGAAAACGTGGTGCACATGGGCACGCTGGTCAGCAACTTCACGCTGATCCGCGCCGGTGCGCTGCACCGGGCCAACGGCGGCTTCCTGATTCTGGATGCCTTGAAAGTGCTGTCACAGCCCTATGCCTGGGAAGGGCTGAAGCGCTGCCTGAAATCCGGCTCGGTACGCATCGAGTCACTGTCCGATCTGATCGGCCTGACCAGCACCGTGCAACTGGAGCCGGAACCGGTGCCGATCGACCTCAAGATCGTGCTGATCGGCGAGCGCCTGGTGTACTACCTGCTCAGCCAGTACGACCCGGACTTCCCGGCCCTGTTCAAGATCAACGCCGACATGGAAAGCGAGATCGCGCGCAACCCGGACAACACCGCCGCCTACGCCCGCCTGATCGCCACGCTGGCACGGCGCGACCAGCTGCGCCCGCTGTCCGCGCCGGCGGTGGCACGCATCATCGAGCACGCGGCGCGCCTGGCCAGCGATGCGCAGCGCCTGTCCACGCAGACCCAGCCGCTGGACGACCTGATGCGCGAGGCCGACCACGCCGCGAGCACGGCAAAGGCCGAGCGCATCGAGCGTGAGCATGTGGAGACGGCGCTGGCCGCCCATCGGCATCGCCATGAACGCATCCGCGAGCGCTACCAGGAGCAGATCCTGCGCGACCAGATTCTGGTGGGCACCGCAGGCGAGCATGTCGGTCAGGTCAACGGCCTGGCCGTGATCGTGCTGGGCGAGAGCACCTTTGCCCATCCGGTGCGCATCACCGCCACTGTGCGCGTGGGCGAGGGCGAGGTGATCGACATCGAACGCGAAGTCAAGCTCGGCGGACCGATCCACTCCAAGGGCGTGCTGATCCTCTCGGCCTTCATGGCCGCGCGCTTCGGCTGGCGCATGCCGCTGTCGCTCAAGGCCAGCCTGGTGTTCGAGCAGTCCTACGGCGGCGTGGAAGGCGACAGCGCGTCGCTGGCGGAGTTGACCGCGCTGCTGTCGGCACTGGCCGGTGTGCCGCTGCACCAGTCGTTGGCCGTGACCGGCTCGGTCAACCAGTTCGGCGTGGTGCAGCCAGTGGGCGGCATCAACGAGAAGATCGAGGGCTTCTTCGAGATCTGCGCGGCACGCGGCCTGACGGGGGAGCAAGGCGTGCTGATCCCGGCCAGCAATGTCTGCCACCTGATGCTACGGCCCGACGTGGTGGAGGCAGTACGTGCCGGCCGCTTCCGGGTCTGGGCCGTGAGCAACGTCGATGAAGCGCTGGAGTTGTTGACCGGCCTGCCCGCAGGGGCACCGGATGCACAGGGTCAGATGCCCGAAGGCTCGGTCAATTCCCGCATTGCCGCCGGCCTGGACAAGCTGGCGCAACTGCGCCGGGAATTCGCCCGCAGCAAACCCGACGCCGCCGGCGCCGAGTCCTGACATGCAACCCGGGCCTGCGCAGGCCCGGAGCCATGCCGCTTACTTGAGTGCCTTGAAGCGCACGCGGTGCGGCTTGGCACCTTCTTCGCCCAGGCGCTTCTTCTTGTCGGCCTCGTACTCCTGGTAGTTGCCGTCGAAGAAGACCCACTGGCTGTCGCCTTCGGCGGCCAGGATGTGGGTACAGATGCGGTCCAGGAACCAGCGATCGTGGCTGATGACCATGACCGAGCCGGCGAACTCCAGCAGCGCGTCTTCCAGCGCGCGCAGGGTTTCGACGTCGAGGTCGTTGGACGGCTCGTCCAGCAGCAGCACGTTGCCGCCGGCAATCAGCGTCTTGGCCAGGTGCAGACGGCCGCGCTCACCACCGGAGAGCATGCCGACCTTCTTCTGCTGGTCGCCGCCGTTGAAGTTGAAGCGGCCGCAGTAGGCGCGGCTGGGCATCTGGAACTTGCCGACAGTCAGGATGTCCAGACCGCCGGAAACGTCTTCCCACACGGTCTTCTCGTTCGACAGGTCGTCACGCGTCTGGTCGACGAAGGCCATCTTGACGGTCTGGCCGATGGTGACTTCACCGCTGTCCGGCGTTTCCTTGCCGGCGATCATCTTGAACAGCGTCGACTTGCCGGCCCCGTTGGGGCCGATGATGCCGACGATGGCGCCCGCCGGCACCTTGAAGCTCAGGTTGTCGATCAGCAGACGGTCGCCGAACGATTTGCTGACGTTCTTGAATTCGATGACTTCATTGCCCAGGCGGTCGGCCACGGGGATGAAAATTTCCTGCGTCTCGTTGCGCTTCTGGTATTCGTAGTCCGACAGTTCCTCGAAGCGGGCCAAGCGGGCCTTGCTCTTGGCCTGGCGGCCCTTGGGGTTCTGGCGCGCCCACTCCAGCTCTTTCTTCATGGCCTTGGTACGGGCGTCTTCGGTCTTCTGCTCCTGCTCCAGACGCGCTTCCTTCTGCTCCAGCCACAAGGAATAGTTACCCTTGTACGGAATGCCGTGGCCGCGGTCGAGTTCCAGAATCCACTCGGCCGCGTTGTCCAGGAAGTAGCGGTCGTGGGTGATGGCCACCACGGTGCCGGGGAAGCGCGAAAGGAACTGCTCCAGCCAGTCCACCGACTCGGCGTCCAAGTGGTTGGTCGGCTCGTCAAGCAGCAGCATGTCGGGCTTGGACAGCAGCAGGCGGCACAGCGCCACGCGGCGCTTTTCACCACCGGAGAGCTTGCCGATGACGGCATCCCAGGGTGGCAGGCGCAGGGCGTCGGCAGCAATTTCCAGCTGGTGGTCACCGGCATCGCCGGCGGTGGCGATGATGGCCTCGAGCTTGGCCTGCTCGGCAGCCAGGGCGTCGAAGTCGGCGTTCTCGTCGGCGTAGGCGGCGTACACCTCTTCCAGACGCGCCTGCGCAGCCTTGGTTTCACCCATGCCGCCTTCGACGGCCTGCCGCACGGTTTCGTTCGGGTCGAGTTGCGGCTCCTGCGGCAGATAGCCGATCTTCAGGCCGGCCATGGGAATGGCTTCGCCCTCGTACTCCTTGTCGACGCCGGCCATGATCTTGAGCAGCGTGGACTTGCCCGAGCCGTTGAGGCCGAGCACACCAATCTTGGCACCAGGGAAGAAACTCAAGGAAATGTCCTTGAGGATATGACGCTTCGGCGGCACGATCTTGCCGAGGCGGTTCATGGAAAAAACGTATTGAGCCATCTAGTAATAGTTCTGCGGGGAGAAGGGGGTAAAACCCGTATTATCCTCCGCCGGACCATTTGGCGCCGTTGCGCGCCGGGTTGGCGCCCGCCTAGGCGTCGTCTGCGGCCTGTGCCTGTTCGTTGCGCAGCGCGGCCTGGGCCACGGCGTCGAGCGCACTGTCGACCACGTGGCCGTCGGAGACCACGCGGATCAGGCCGCGGTTGCGCAACCGGTCCATGGTGCGGCGGGTCATGGAGTGCGCCAGGCCCTTGACCGAGGTGAACATGAAGAGCGTGCGGTGCGGGCTGGTCCAGGTCAGTTGGGCGCGCACCCACTCTTCGTTCAGCCGCAGCTCGACCCAGGTGCCGATGCTCAGGTCGGCCACGCTCCAGTCATGCGCCAGCACCCCAGCCGGGCTGGGCGGCACCACCGCCCCTTCGGGCAGGTAGCCGGCCTCGCGGGCCTCGTCCTCGGCCACCCAGAACCCTTCGGTCACCGCCTCGTCGGCGGCCAGCTCGCTGAGGCGGCTCTCGTCTGTCCCCCCGTCCACCGCGTCATCCGCCACGACAAGCTGTTGGGGTGGCCCCGGTACGGGCTGCACCCCCGCCAGTTCAAGGGCTAGATCCACCGGGGCATCGGCCGCAGCCTTGGTTGGCGAACTTGCAAGTGCCTGCTCATGCACGGCAATCAGTTCGGTCAGAAAGAGGGCAATGCGCTCTTGCGGGTAATGAATGCTCTGCAAACCCTGGCGCAGCTTGACCAGCAGCGTCGGCACCAGTTGTGCCAGCCGGGCCCGGTTACGCCGTGCCCGCGGCACCTGCACACTCCAGACCAGGTCATCCACCAGAGCCAGATAACCCGCGGGATCCGCTGTGTCGTCAGCACTGGCCAGTTGCGCTTCGGCCACCACCTGGGCCCAGGGGCCGCAGAGAAACAGGGCCACCCGTTCGGGCACCTTCTGCTTTTTCAGCAGGGCTTCAAAGTCGGCGGCCAGCCGCTGCGCCAGCAGATTGCGCTGCTCCGCATGCAACAGGGTGCGTGCCGCCTCCGCCTGCCGCTGCCGATGGTCGGCACCGGCATCGGCCCACTGCGCCTGCAGTGCCTGCAATGCATGCGCGAAGTCTTCGGCCTCGCCCTGGCTGACGGCCAACTCGCGCACGACCGCCGCCACCGACTGAAAAAAAGCATCAAAGCCCTCTTCGCGCTCGGCCTGGTAGGCCAGGCTGCGGTGGGTCAGCTTGTCGAGCAGTTGACGCGCCGGGTGCTTGCGGTCGTTGAAGAAACGCGGATCGGACTGTGCCAGCTTGAGCAGCACCGGCTCCAACCCCTGGATCTGTTGGCGGATCGCGGGCAACAGGCGCTCGTCCTGCATGAGGTTGTCGAGCATCAGGCACACCACCTCCTCGCCCAGCTGGCGCCCAAGTTGGCGACCCTGCCCCTTGCCGGTTTTTTTCCTGTCCGGCATCACTGGCGTGGCCTGGGCCGCACGCTGGCTGAGGCGCTTCATCAGCGGCTCGACCATCTTCAGCTCTTCAAGCGCCTCCAGCGAGGCCGGCACGGTGTGCAGAAACTCCAGCACGCGACTGTCGACCGCATCGGGCTCTGCGCTGCTGTCGAGTTCGCCCGAGAGCAGGCGTCGCAGCTTGCCCAGCGTGAGCATGGTGCGGCTGACCGGGTTTTCGACCGTCTTGCGGCGCGACACCGCCTGCGCCGCGACCACTGGCTCGACGCCATGCGAACGCAGCCAGTCCATCAGCGCCTTGTACAGGTGGCGCAGGCTGCCGCCCAGAAAGCCAGCGGCCGGGGTGATCAGCCCGCTACGCGCCTGCTCGTCGGGCACATGCTGCAGCAGTGTTTCGCGCAGGGCGCGCGCAAAGGCCTCGGGCTTGAGCGGGTTCAGATGCGGCTGCACGGTGAGCCAGCCCAGCAGGCGACTGACCAGGGCATTCAATGGCGGCAGTTGCTCATCGACGGCAAACTGGACTTCCTGTTGTGCCAGCGCGAACTCGATGTTGGCATCGATCTGCTGCGCATCAAGCAGTTGCAGATCATCGAAGCGCACCACCGAAGCGCGAGCCGAATCCTGCGCGCCGCTGTGGTAGATCGCCAAGCGCAGCTGCACGCCAAAGGTGGCACGCACGGCATCGAACTCGCGGCGCAGCTGTGCCACCGCCGGTTTGCTGATGGCGCGGTAGTTGAGTTGCGCGACCTTCGGCTTGGCCTGTGCGACCACCCCTTCCAGCCCCTTGAGCACATCCTCGATCAGGACGTCGGACTGCGCCAACACCGCTTCGATGCAGTCTTGCAGGGTGGGGCGCAGGCCGGTCGGATCATCCGACACCCCGAGTCGCTGCATCAGGTACTTTTTCATCACCCAGTCTGTATCCCAAGGCCGGGCTTGCCGGCGAGAGTTGAATTTTCCCTGCTGCAGGGCCGCACCAGTTGCTCAGGCAACAACTTGTTACCGGAGAGTCAATTTGCGCGGATTTGGACACCGGCAGACACAAAGAACGGAAGCATGCGACAATACGGCCTGTTGCGGCGCTCCAGTTGCCCGTGACACCAGCGTTCTGCTGGTGGGCCCTTCCCTTGATCCGCTCATTGATGCGGCCCTCTTTTGAATCCTATCTGCCTCTACTGGCCAGGTGTTGCGATACCTGAACAGGCCGATATCCCTGCGCCCGGATGGGCGCCATCTACATGAACTTTGAAGATCTGAAACTGGCTCCGGCCATCCTGAAGGCTGTGCGCGAGCAAGGCTACGAGACTCCCACCGCGATTCAGGCCCAGGCCATCCCGCTGGTGCTGGAGGGGCACGACCTGCTCGGCGGCGCCCAGACCGGTACCGGCAAGACCGCGGCCTTCACCCTGCCGATGCTGCATCGCCTGACCATGAGCCGCAGCGCCCAGAACAAATTCGGCGGCACCGGCATCCGTGCCCTGGTGCTGACGCCGACGCGTGAACTGGCCGCCCAGGTGGAAGAGTCGGTGCAGGCCTACGGCAAGTACCTGCAGCTCTCCTCCACCGTCGTCTTCGGTGGCGTCGGCATGAATCCGCAAATCAGCCGCCTCAAGAAGGGCGTCGACATCCTGGTGGCCACCCCGGGCCGCCTGCTGGACCTGCAGCAACAAGGTTTCCTGGACCTGTCCACCGTGCAGATCCTGGTGCTGGACGAGGCCGACCGCATGCTCGACATGGGCTTCATCCATGACGTGAAGAAGGTGCTGGCCCTGGTGCCGAAGGAAAAGCAGAGCCTGCTGTTCTCGGCCACCTTCAGCGACGAGATCCGCGACCTGGCGAACAGTCTGCTGAAGAACCCGCAAAGCGTGCAGGTCACGCCGCGCAACACCACGGTGCAACGCATCACCCAGGTGATCCACCCAGTGGGCCGCGGCAAGAAAAAGGCCCTGCTGGCCCACATCATCCAGCAGCACAACTGGAGCCAGGTGCTGGTATTCACCCGCACCAAGTTCGGCGCCAACAGCGTGGCCGAGTTCCTGGAAAAGAACGGCATCACCGCCATGGCGCTGCACGGCAACAAGAGCCAGAGCGCCCGCACCCAGGCCCTGGCCGGCTTCAAGAGCGGCACGATCCGCGCCCTGGTGGCCACCGATATCGCGGCGCGCGGCATTGACATCGACGAACTGCCGCACGTGGTGAACTACGAGATCCCCAACGTCAGCGAAGACTATGTGCACCGCATCGGCCGTACCGGCCGTGCCGGCTCCGACGGCGCTGCCGTCAACCTGGTGTGCCTGGACGAAGAAGGCTTCATGGCCGACATCGAACGCTTCACCAAGCAGAAGATCGAAGTGCAGGTGGTCGAGGGCTTCGGCCCCGAGCCGGGCGAGCGCGCCGAACCGATCGCCATGGGCCGCCAGACCATCTGGGGTGGTGCCGGCAAGCCGCCGAGCCGTGACGTCATGCAGGCGGCCGCCAAGGCAGCTCGCACCGAGATGATGCAGCGCATCCGCGACAACAAGGCAGGCCAAGGCGAACGCGGCGGCAACGGCCATGGCGGCGGTGCCCGCAAGCCCGGCGGCCAGTCCAGCAGCAAACCGCGCAATGGCCAAGGTGGCGGTCAACCCGGCAACCAAGGAGGCCGTCCCCAGGGACAGGGCCAAGGCCGGCCGGCCCGCAACGACGAGCCGCGCCAGAATGCGCAACGCCCGTCCCAGGCCCAACCCGACCCGATGCGCACCAGCGTCGACATGATGGCCGAGCGTGGCCGTCGTGGCGGCTTCGGTGGCGGTCAACGCCGCAGTGGCGGCGGGGGTGGTGGTTTCGGCGGTGGCGGTGGCGGTGGCCGCGGTCCCCGCAACTCCGGCGGCGGCTCCTACGGCCGCTAAACAGCGCACCGCGGGCAGGAAGCTGCCCGCTGCGTAGCGCTAGCGCTTCCGGCTCAGCAGCATGGCCAATCCGTCGGCCGCTGCCACCCAATCCGAATCGTTCTCCAAGGCCTCGCGCAGAAACTGCGCTTGCGCCTTGCTCCAGAACGGCGCATCGACCAGCTTCATGCCGCCTTCCAGTCGATGCGTGGCCAGGAAAGCATCAAGACCGGCCGCGTCACTGGCCAGTCCCAACTGGGACAAGAGGCTGTTCAAGTCATGGCGACTGGTATCCATGGCGGACTCCTGCAGCACGGGCACCTGACCCGCTTTTCTGCAGTTTAATGATTCCTTCTGACGGGTAAAGCCGGCTTGGGTTGGCTGCCCGGTCCGCAACAGGAAGGGGCTCGACATGGCGACCAGCAGAACTGAGCACGATTCCTTCGGTCCAATTGAGGTGCCGGCCGATCGTCTGTGGGGCGCGCAAACGCAGCGCTCGCTCCAGCACTTCCACATTTCTTCCGAGCGCATGCCGATCGAACTGGTCATGGCGCTCGCCCAAACCAAACAGGCCTGCGCCCGCGTCAACGGCGAACTCGGCCTGCTGCTCCTGGAAAAAGCCGATGCCATCGGCGCTGCGGCGGCGGAAGTCCTGGCAGGACAACACGATGCGGAGTTTCCGCTGTCGGTGTGGCAAACCGGCTCGGGTACGCAGAGCAATATGAACATGAACGAGGTGCTGGCCAACCGCGCCTCAGAACTGCTGGGCGGCATGCGGGGCGAAGGGCGTCGGGTCCATCCCAACGACGAGGTCAACCTCGGGCAGTCCTCCAACGACATCTTCCCTACCGCCATGCACCTGGCCGCCGGCCTGCAGCTCTCGGAGCAGCTGCTGCCGGCGCTGCGCACGCTGCGCGCCCGGCTGGAGGAGAAGTCGCAAGCCTTCGCCGACATCGTCAAGATCGGCCGCACCCACTTGCAGGATGCCACACCGCTCACGCTGGGGCAGGAGTTCTCTGGCTATGTGGCACAGCTGATGCACGCCGAAAACGCACTCTGTGCCACCTTGCCGGCTCTGCATGAGCTGGCCGTCGGCGGCACGGCAGTGGGAACGGGGCTGAACACGCATCCCGAATTCGGCGCACATGTCGCGGCAGAGCTAAGCCAGACAAGCGGCTTGCCCTTCACCAGCGCGACCAACAAGTTCGCAGCACTGGCCGCCCATGACGCCCTGGTGTCGGCGCATGGCGCGCTCAAAACGCTGGCCGCTGCGCTCATGAAAATTGCCAACGACATCCGCTGGCTGGCCTCCGGCCCGCGCTCGGGCCTGGGTGAGCTCAGCATCCCCGAGAACGAGCCGGGCAGTTCCATCATGCCGGGCAAGGTGAACCCGACCCAGTGCGAGGCGCTCACCATGCTGTGCTGCCAGGTGTTTGGCAACGATGTCGCCATCAACTTCGGCGGCGCGGCGGGCCAGTTCGAGCTCAATGTGTTCAAGCCCTTGATTGCCCACAACTTCCTGCAAAGCGTGCGCCTGCTGGCCGATGGCATGACGAGCTTCGAAGCGCACTGTGTGCGCGGTATCGAAGCCAACCGGGCACGCATCGGCGAACTGATGGAACGCTCCTTGATGCTGGTGACGGCCCTGACGCCGCACATCGGCTATGACCGCGCCGCCGAGATCGCCAAGCAGGCACATCGCCAGGGCAGCACGCTGAAAGCGGCGGCGGTCGCGCTCGGTTATGTCACCGAAAGTGATTTCGACACCTGGGTGCGGCCGGCTGACATGGCCCGACCGCCCCGGGGCTGAAGCACTGAACGATCAAGCTCAAGCAGCCGTCTGGCCAACCTGGCCCAGTTTGGGCAAATGGGCCTCGCGGATCGGCAGGTGAATCAGTGCGGCACCGATGGCCAGCATGATGTCGATGTACCAGACCCAGTCGTAGTTGCCGGTGGCTTCGAACACCCGGCCGCCGAGCCAGGCCCCCAGAAAGCCGCCGATCTGGTGCGTCAGCATGACGACGCCGAACAGCGTGGCCATGTTGGCGGTGCCGAAGAATTTGGCCACCAGGCCGGCCGTCGGCGGCACGGTGGACAGGAAAGTCAGGCCCATGACGGCGGCGAACACCAGCATCACTACGCCGGTCTTGGGCGCCAGCAAAAAGAGCAGCACGGCCAAGGCGCGCGTGGCATACAGCAGCGACAGCAACGATTTCATGCGCCAGCGCCCCACCGCCCACCCCATGGTCACGCTGCCCACGATGTTGAACAGCCCCAGCATGGCCAGCGACCAGGCCCCGAACTGCACCGGCAAGCCGCAGGCGGCAATCACGCCCGGCAAGTGCGTGGCCAGAAACGCCACGTGAAAACCGCAGACGAAAAAGCCTGCCGCCAGCATCAGATAACTTTTGTTCTTCAACGCGGTCCGGATGGCGTCCATGGTACCGACCGGCTGGTGGCCCGCCGGCGCCGACTGCCGCGAGTTGCCCTTGAGCACCAGGGCGGCCGGCAAGCTCAGCAGCACCAGCAGGCCGAGGATCTGCATGGCATTGGCCCAGCCATAGTTGACCATCAGCGCACCCGCAATGGGCGCCATCAGGAACTGACCGAAGGAGCCGCCCGCGTTGACGATACCGGTGGCCAGGCCACGTTTTTCCAGCGGAATCAGGCGCGCCGTGGCGGCCATCAGCACAGCCGGCCCGGCCATGCCGGCTCCACCTGCGGCCAGCACGCCAATGGCCAGGATCAATCCTGCGCTGCTCGTCATGAACGGGGTGATGAAGGTTCCCAGCGCCACCAGCAGCACACCGGCGAACAGCACGCGCCCGGCGCCGATCTTGTCGGCCATGGCGCCGGCGAAAGGCTGGGTCAGCCCCCACCAGAGCTGGCCGAAGGCAAACGCCAGGCTGATGCTGCCGATGCCCAGACCGGTGGCGGTATTGAGCGGGCTCAGAAACAGGCCCATGGTCTGCCGTGTGCCCATGGTCAGGGCAAACGTGCCAGCCGCCGCGAGCAGCACGCCCCAGATCATCGCGCGTTGGCTGCGCGCCTTGTCAGTACGGGTCATCGTCGGCTCCTGGTTCGATGGGGGATAAAAGTTCGAGGGATTCATCAATCAAGGCATGCAGGGCGAGCACGCGCTCGATGCCCAGTTGCTGGTTGAGCCCGTCCTGCGCCACGCGCCAGCGGCGCTGTGCCTCGTGCCGCTTCTCGCGGCCGCTCTCGGTGATGCTGACCAGCCGGCTGCGCCCATCCGAGCCGGCACCCAGCGTCAGCCAGCCGGCTTCGACCAGCGGCTTGAGGTTGCGCGTCAGCGTGGAGGCATCCATCTTCATGGCTTGCGCCAGCGCGCCGGGACGGATCGGCCCCAGCTTGAGCACGTAGGACAGCAGCGAGTACTGGGTCACCTTGAGGCCGGCCTTGACGAGCTCGGCGTCGTAGTACTGCGCCACGCGGCGCATCAGCTGGCGCAGCTTGAAGTTGGTGCAGCCCTGTGGTTTCATCGCCTGCGCACTTGACGCTTGTGTGACATGTTTCATGAATTAATTGTATCTACAATTGTTGCATATGCAATAACA
>Ga0255338_1001619_pt1 | contig 40415 bp, 43 predicted proteins | sample MeOH1_35cm_T4_19_FD_203715 | JGI IMG/M metagenome (GOLD analysis project Ga0255338, IMG submission 203715) | Sandy soil microbial communities from University of British Columbia, Vancouver, Canada - MeOH1_35cm_T4_195 | ecosystem: Engineered > Artificial ecosystem > Sand microcosm > Unclassified ... | reverse complement strand
AACTTGCCAAAGGCCCTCGTAGGCGCAGGAATTGCATCTGCTGATTTCGACGAGTACCTACAACTCATTCTTTACAGTGAGAAGTTGGCCAAGGCAGAAGTTGCTGCTGGTGTTGCAGAAGCTGATACCGGAACAGCCATTCAGAAGTTGGTCGTCGACAAAGCAAAGAAGATCGGCGTAACCGTCAATCCTAAGTACGGCAAATGGGATCCAGCCACAGGTGATGTACTTCCACTTGATGCTGCAAGTCCTGCAGCAACTCCCGCACAGACTCCATGACCTCTTCTCACTTGCAACACCTTGTTGCAGTGATGGATCGACTCCGCTCACCGGGCGGTTGTCCTTGGGATGCAGAGCAGACTCATGATTCGTTGATCAAATATCTCTTGGAAGAGTCGTATGAATTTATCGAAGCGGTCGAAACGGGTGACCGTGAAGCGATGCGCGAAGAACTTGGCGATGTACTTCTTCAAGTCTATTTTCACGCGCGTATGGCACAAGAACATCCAACCGACCCATTCTCCATTGAGGATGTCGCACAGACGGTGGCTGAGAAATTGGTCCGTCGCCATCCGCATGTTTTCGGTGATGTGGAAGAACTCTCCAGTGATCAAGTCCTAGAGAATTGGGAAGCGATCAAATCTGCAGAGAAGGGTCGCACCTCTGCAGTGGATGGGGTTCCACTTGCTCAACCGGCGCTACCACTTGTTTCGAAGTTGCTTTATCGCGCCGAGAAAAACCGTTTAGTTCTCGACCTTCCATCGGTTATTGCGCAACCATCGGAAGCGACCGAAGCCGCCGTTGGCGATGTCCTGCTCGCAACAATTGCATGGGCAAGTGCGAATAGCGTTGACCCAGAAGGGGCGCTGAGACAGGCCGCTCGCCGACTGATCGTCCAGATAGAGGAATTGGAAAGCACGGTAGGATAAGTGCAATCAACGTTGATTTTACGCTCAATTCTGCACACATTGATCCAAAACTTTGAACTGAAGCCGATCTAAATTAATATGCCAAACGAATATGACTGAGGAGATACACAGTGGCCATTATTGAGGTTCTCGGAGCTCGTGAAATTCTTGATTCGCGTGGAAATCCAACCGTCGAAGTTGAGATCGCACTGGAAGACGGCACACAGGCCCGCGCTGCTGTTCCGAGCGGGGCATCCACCGGCGCTTTCGAAGCAGCCGAACTCCGTGATGGCGGCAAGCGATACGGTGGCAAGGGTGTAGAGAACGCTGTGGCTTTTGTACTCGACGAAATAGCGCCAGCAATTATTGGTTTCGATGCACAGGATCAACGTCTAATTGACGACGAGATGATCGCACTTGATGGAACCCCCAACAAGTCACGCCTTGGCGCCAATGCGATCTTGGGTGTCTCACTTGCAGTAGCAAAGGCCGCTGCCGATAGCGCAGACCTTTCACTCTTCCGCTACTTGGGTGGACCAAATGCGCACGTGCTTCCTGTTCCGATGTTTAACATTCTCAACGGTGGGGCGCATGCAGATACGAATGTTGATATCCAAGAATTCATGGTTGCGCCCATCGGTGCGACGACATTCCGTGAGTCGCTCCAGTGGGGCGCGGAGATCTATCACGCGCTCAAATCAGTTTTGAAGAAGCGCGGACTTGCGACAAGCGTCGGCGACGAAGGTGGATTTGCTCCAAACCTAGAGAGCAACCGTGCGGCACTCGACCTCATTGTTGAAGCGATCGCACTTGCTGGACTTAATCCCGGCGCAGATGTTGCACTCGCAATGGATGTTGCTGCAACTGAGTTCCATAAAGACGGAAAATATTCTTTCGAGGGTGCACAGAAGAGTTCATCAGATTTGATCGCTTATTACGCCGAACTCGTCAGTGCTTACCCGCTTGTCTCTATCGAAGATCCTCTCGATGAAGAGGACTGGACCGGCTGGGCGCAGATGACATCCGAGTTGGGTTCCACAGTGCAAATCGTTGGTGATGACCTGTTCGTGACGAATCCGCTTCGATTGGCACGCGGTATTGCGCATAACACCGCCAATGCACTACTCGTGAAGGTCAATCAGATCGGAACATTGACCGAGACACTAGATGCGGTGGACATGGCACATCGCGCTAACTACAGCAGCATGCTCTCTCATCGCTCTGGCGAGACCGAGGACACCACCATTGCCGACCTTGCTGTTGCAACAAACTGCGGCCAGATCAAGACTGGTGCACCGGCTCGAAGCGAGCGCGTGGCCAAGTACAACCAACTCCTTCGCATTGAAGAAGAGCTAGGCACGAGCGCTCGCTACGCGGGACGCACAGCTTTTCCTCGCTTTAAGGCATAGATTCCCGATATGGCATCAAAGCGCAGCCCGAAATCTCGGACCCGAGGTTCGGGGCGCGCTATGACTTTTGCCCTCGTTCTCTTCGTCCTGGCGTGGACTCTGGCCCCTCCGGCACAGCGGTATTTTGCCCAGAAAGCCCAGATCAACTCGGTCCTAGCCCAGGTGGCATCGAATAACCAGGCCCTTGCGGATGCAGCAAAGGAGTTGGAGAAGTGGCGGGATCCTGAATACATCAAGACTCAGGCTCGCGAGAGACTCCATTTCATTCTGCCGGGCGAGCGGCAGTACATCGTGACGGATCCGACCGAGCCGACATCAGAGGCACCCACCACTGCGGTGGCAAAAGATATTCCACGAGGACTTCCTTGGTACAACAAATTGATCGCATCGATCACTGAGACTGGTGTTAAGTGAGGCAACCAACTGCTGATGATTTGACGTGTATAGGAAATCAGCTGGGACGCAGACCCCGTGACGTGCATGCCATTGCATATCGTTGTCCCTGCGGAAATCCTGCTGTAGTCGAGACGCCACCACGCCTGAGTGATGGAACTCCATTTCCAACTTTCTTCTATGCAACCTGCCCGCGTCTCACTGGTGCGATTTCAACATTGGAGTCCTCTGGTCTCATGATGGATATGAACCGTCGATTGGTGGTCGATTCCGTCCTTGCAGGTGAATATGCCGCTGCGCACGATGATTATTTGGCAGCACGTGCTGCACTGGGAATTGTTGTCGATGAGATCGAAGATATTTCGGCGGGAGGAATGCCCGATCGCGTTAAGTGTCTGCATTCACTTGTTGCGCACTCACTTGCTGCCGGACCTGGCATAAATCCACTAGGTGATGAAGCCCTCGCTCTCTTGCCCAAATGGTGGCTCGACCAACCATGCACGGTGGAGGGCGATGAATGAGAGTCGCGGCATTTGATTGTGGAACAAATTCGATACGGTTGTTGATTGCCGATATTGAGGGTAATAACTTTCGAGAGCTTTATCGTGGGATGGAGATAGTCCGCTTGGGACAGGGAGTCGATAAGACAGGACAATTTCATCCTGATGCCATTGAGCGAACTCTTAAGGCTATCGATATGTTTTCGGTCGAACTCCGAAGGAGAGGCGTAGAGAAACTTCGCTTCTGTGCGACTAGTGCCACTCGTGATGCAACCAACCGCGACCTATTTCTCGATGGTGTGCACGAACGGTTGGGCATTTATCCTGAGGTTATCTCGGGCAATGAAGAGGCCATGCTCTCCTTCCAGGGCGCGTCCAAAGAACTACCCACCAGGGAAGCCCCATTTTTAGTCGTGGATATTGGCGGCGGGTCAACAGAATTCGTCTTTGGACGCACTGAGGTGGAAGTGGCCAAGAGTGTCAACATCGGCTGTGTTCGCATGTCAGAGCGTCATTTTCACTCCGATCCACCGAGTGCCGAAGAGATTGCTCTGGCAACGGCCGATATTGATGCGGCGATCGAAGAGGCAGCAAAAGTGGTTCCAATAAAGAAAGCCAGAACGCTGATTGCAGTTGCTGGTACCGCGACGACAGTTGCAGCAGCTGCTCTTGGTCTGAGTGAATATGACCCGCGCGTGATCCATCTTTCGCGCATTTCGGCCGGGAGGGTGCATGAGATTTCAAAAATCTTTTTGGAGATGACTCACGACCGACGCAAAGCCTTGCCTTACATGCACGAAGGTCGAGTGGATGTGATTACGGCGGGGGCGCTCGTCCTTTCACAGATTATGAGCGCGACCGGCGCAGAAGAATTTGTCGCATCCGAAAGTGACATTCTCGATGGAATGGCTTGGTCACTTGCCAAGAGTTAAGAGAACTGACGTGGCAAAAGTCAGTGCACTCTCGCAATCAATCACAGTTCTTAACGAAAATATTGTCGGGTGCAATGCGTGTCCACGACTTGTCGAATGGCGCGAGGAAGTCGCCAGCACAAAACGGCGTGCGTACATCGGCGAAGATTATTGGGGCAAACCCGTCACAGGTTTTGGTTCGGATAAACCACGGATGATCATTGTTGGACTTGCACCGGGTGCGCATGGGGCGAATCGCACGGGAAGAGTCTTTACTGGAGATTCCTCTGGTGATTGGCTCTACGGGTCTTTGTACCGAATCGGAATTGCGAAAATGCCAACAAGTACCTCCAGGGATGACGGACAAGAACTGGCTTTCACGAGAGTGACAACTGCGGTGAGATGCGCACCCCCAGGAAATGCGCCTGAGATTTCCGAACGCGACACTTGCGCACCTTTCTTGCGTAGGGAACTCGAATTGGCGATGCCGACTGCACGTGCTTTTGTTGCCCTCGGTGCTTTCGCTCTGACTGCAGTGAGTAAGGCATTAGTCGATCTCGGTCACCCCGTGACAAAGGTGAAATTCGCTCACGGGGCCGAATTGAAATACAGACATGAGGGTGTGGACTACCTACTTATTGCCAGTTATCACCCCAGCCAGCAGAACACCTTTACGGGCAAACTCACACAGAAACAGCTGGATTCAGTCCTCAAGAAAGCAGGTAGATTTGCCTCCGTTATTGAGTAACGCAAGTAAATAACGGACATGGCCCTCGTAGCCCAATGGCAGAGGCAGAGGACTTAAAATCCTCCAAGTGTGGGTTCGACCCCCACCGAGGGCACAATATTCTGATTAGTACCGAAGTTAATGTAAAAGTTCTCGTGCCTGTCTCAATAAATCTTCCGCGCATCCCACTGTGGCATCGGCCTGTGCTGCCCCAATTGGATTTGCAATGTAACGCATTTGGTTTCGCGAGATTCTCAGATCTTCAAAGTCTTCTGCAGCCTCCTGTGCAGGTGTCCCATCAAAAAGAATTAATAGCACTTCCCCAAGCGTCACGTGTTGTCCTGGCCCATTCGATGTTGTGTAACCATATGCAGCCATCAACGCCTCGCCGACATCATGGGCCGCGTTATATCCGCCGTCGTAGCGCAACTGGGGATTCTTAATTGACGGTAATTCTGTGAGGCATCCCGAGATTGCGCAATAAAACGATCTGCCTTTGCAAGATCGGCTGGAACTCGACGAATACGACCAGAGTTAATCAAGTCGTCTAACTTCTTTCGCTGGGCGGGCGTCAAGGCAATCGGATTCATACTTGATGTTCCTTATCTACTGCGCCAAGAACAGGAACGAGACCACTGTTCCGAACTTGTCTCAAGAATGGAGTGTCTTGTAACCATTCTTGCCGAGTCAGGATGACTGGGTTAACTTCCCATCCAAGTTTCTTCCCAACCACAGAACAGGCTTTATTAACCCGTCGCACATCTGGATTACCTACGACCATTACGTCAACGTCTTGGGGAGCTGGGCCTTCTTTACCCAAAAGTCTATGTGCCCACGAGCCAAAAAGGGCGACCCACTCAATTCCAGGTATTGGTTTCAATTCTTGTTGCAGCAAAGGGATCGGTCCGGAGACAATGTCCATTAGATTGCGAATCGGGATGTAGAAAGGCGAAACTCGATTGGGCTCAAAGTAACGATAGTTTCCGATTTTTTCTTCAATGATCAATCCTGATTTAAGTAAACGAGCAATCTCTCGATGAACGGTTGGGTAGGGAATCTCGAGATTTGAGCTCAGGTCCTGGGCTGAAAATCTCTTTTCCGATAAAAAGAATGCGGAGAGCAGGGCGGCCTGAGTGTCGGACCTGAATATGGGAATTGGAAGCACGGGGGAGGTTCTCATAAAATGGATAGTACTCTCAACATTATGGATATGCTAGTGAGGAGGCTGCTTCATAGCAGAACAAGCGATCCTCACGCTCAATCTCTATGCGTTCTCACAGCATTCTTGCCCCAATTCAGGTGGACGGGAAGATTGCACGACCTACGATTGTTCCACTGTCAATGGAGATTCCATTAGCGGTCAGTCCTACAAGGAGATATGAGTTTTATGCAAAGTTCAAATCCTGTCTTAGGAAAAGCTTTTAACCAACGTGGTTTTGCTGCGATGGGAGCTACGGCAACTCAGGACACTTCAGCAACTCTCGAGGATCTATACAACGCCCCAGCGGCTTCCTCTCTTCGAACAGGGCGTATGACGATTGATGACGTCGTAACCCGTACAGGAATTCTTTTCGGCATCCTCGTCATTACAGGTGCGGCTGCATGGACGCTCAACCTCGGTGTCGGCGCTCTGATGCTCGGCATCTTTGGTGGTCTCGCACTTGCCATGGTCAACATCTTCAGCAAGACGGTCCGTCCAGCCCTCATCATGGCTTACGCCGCATTTGAAGGTCTTGCCCTTGGAACGTTGAGCCACGTCTACAACACCATTTATCCAGGCATTGTGAGCCAGGCAGTTCTCGGAACTCTTGCAGCTTTTGTTGGCGTGCTTATCGCCTACCGCAGCGGTCGTGTCCGCGTGACACCGAAGTTCACACGTATGGTGATGGGTGCAGCAATTGGATATCTCATACTTGGCCTCATCAGCATGTTTGCTGCAATGTCTGGTGCAGGCGATGGAATGGGTCTCTACGGAGTTTCAGGCCTCGGACTTCTCCTTGCACTCGCCGGTGTTGGCATTGCGAGCATCTTCCTGATTCTCGATTTTGATCAGATTCAAAAGGGAATCAACGCAGGTCTTCCTGAGCAAGAATCATGGCGTGCAGGCTTCGGTCTAATGGTCACCGTGGTCTGGCTCTATATGGAGGTCTTGCGCTTGCTCTCCATCCTTCGCAACGACTAAGTGCGATTTGCGCGTCTCAGGCAACTGATACGCGAGCAGCACCGATATTGAGAAGACTGCCGCACTGACGACAAACGCTGCGCGGAAAGAGTAAAGATCGGATAAGAATCCGACTGTTATAGGTCCAACGATCATGCCTGCGTCTCCGGCCATCTGCCAGAGCGCGATGACCTGGCCGCTCTTTCCGCGTATGACATCTCCTACGATATTTGCCGGAGTAGTTGAAAGAAAAGCCCCGCCAAATCCGAGAATGCACATTGCGATGAGGAACATCCACGGATGGACTGCAAAAATCAAAATAATCATGCCCGCCATGACAACAGTAGTGCCAATACTCAGCGCCATCCGTCTTCCGCGAAGGTCAGAGAGTGTCCCTGCCGGGAGCAGAAGCAGGCCCTGGCAGAGCGCGGTAAGCGTAAAGCCAAGTCCGACGATGGCAGTAGTGGAGTGAAGCTCCTCGGTGACGAAGAGGGGCAAGATGGATGAGCGCATCCCAAAGAGAATCCAGTTGGCGACAAAGGCCAGAATGAGCGCAGTCCGATAGGGCATCAATGCCAATGCCTCTGGGATTGTCATGCTGGCTTTCTCTTTAACTGAGGGATGCGACCCTGGCTTGCCAGGGCTGAGGAAGAAGTAGCCAATGACACCAGCAATGAAGAGAGTGATGGAGTAAGTAAAGAAGGGCGCTCGCAAAGAAATTGTAGTCAGCGCTCCACCAATGGCAGGCCCTGTAATTCCGCCCACCAAGAAACTTCCATTGTAGATGGACTGCGCACGGCCTCGTTGGTCGTCTGGAACCGCGCGCATGATGATCGAACTTCCTGCGACGGAGAACATGGAAGAGCCAAGACCGCCAAGGGATCGGAAAATTAACAGTTGCGTATAGGAAGCGGCTACCGCGCAGAGCAGAGTGAAGAAGGAGACCATAAGGATTCCAACTGCGAAGACCATCCGCTCACCGAAGCGATCAACGAGTTTTCCGGAGAAGAGTCCGGACGAGAAACGGGCGACAGCAAACATAGAAATGATGAGACCGACTGCTGCATTGTTGGCGCCGAATGATTTTGCGTAGAGCGGCATTGCGGGGACGATTACACCAAACCCCACTGCTACAAAAAATCCTGCGGCAGTGAGGACCTTAACTTCGCGAGGAAACCCCGCCAGCACCTTAAATCGACTCAACCAATGGCCTCGCCCGCAGCCTCTTCGCGAGCGGCCGCGTAATCATGAGATGTTCGAAGTGGAAGTTCGCGAAGTGAGAGCGCAATGATAAAGCCCAGCGCTGTTATTGGAGCCGCGGTGTAGAAGACGATATGGAATGCGTTTACATATGCGTCCAACGCCGTATTGTGAACAGCTGGCGCGAAGTCTTGTGGATTCGCAATAATGCTTGTGATGCCCTTGGGTGAATGATCTACCCCAGCCATAGCGGCAGGATCCGTTTTTGCTAAATCCGTGAAGCCGCTCTGCATGTAATGGGCAAGGCGATTATTGAGAACTGCGCCGAAAATCGCAGAGCCAAAGACGCTTCCGAGCGATCGGAAGAATGTGTTGGCACTTGTCGCAACCCCCATGTCTTGGTAATCAACTGAGTTCTGCAGTGCAATAACAATTGTCTGCATGGACAGACCGAGACCTGCCCCAACGATGATGGCATAAGCGGAGAGTTGCCAGTATGGAGTCTCTCTTGTCAATGTTGTCATGAGAAGGATTCCGATGGTCATAATTGCCGTACCGATCACGGGGAACTTCTTGTACTTTCCGTGGTGTGTAATGCGCTTTCCGCTGAAAATGGACATGCTGACAATCCCGAGCATCAATGGAATCAGCTTAAGACCAGCGGTTGTCGCGGTATTCACTTTCACGATCTGAAGGTAGAGAGGCAACATGATGATTGCACCGAACATTCCGGCACCAATGACCGCACCAAGAATTGAAGTAAGGGTAAAGGTATGGTTTTTAAAGAGCCTCATCGGAAGAATTGGCTCTTTTGCCTTTCCCTCCCAGAGGACGAAGAGAACTGATAGCACCAGTCCCACGACAAGGTAAGCCACGGTCCGCGCATCGGCCCAGCCGTTCTCAGGTCCGTAGACTGCGATGGCGAGAAGAGTCGCCGTGACGGCAATAACAAGCAGGATGGCTCCGAGATAATCAATCGAATGCTCGCGCTTTACCTTTGGAATATGCAGAACGGCAGAGGTGATTACGAGCGCAAGAATGCCGAAGGGGAGGTTGATGTAGAAGATCCAACGCCATCCGGTGATTCCAAGGATATGTTGGTGATCTGAGAAAAATCCGCCAAGGAGCGGTCCTGCAACGGATGAGAGACCCCATACCGCGCCGAAATAACCCTGGTACTTACCCCGCTCGCGTGGAGGAACAATGTCGCCGATGATGACGAAGGTCAACGCCATGAGACCGCCTGCGCCGAGTCCCTGAAGTGCGCGCGTTGCGATGAGTTGGGCCATGTTCTGCGAAAGACCGGCGAGAAGTGAGCCGAGCAAGAAAGTGAGAATTGCAAATTGGAATACAACCCGACGTCCGTAGAGATCAGAGATCTTTCCGTAAAGAGGTGTTGAAGCAGTCGATGTTAGAAGATAGGCAGTAACCACCCATGTGTATTCATTTAATCCGTGTAGATCAATCACAATAGTCTTTAATGCAGTCGACACAATTGTTTGATCGAGTGCGGCCAGTAACAGACCAGTCATCAAACCACTCAGGATGATCATGATCTCGCGATGCGTATGCACCTTCCCGGGTGCATCAACTGGGGGCTTTGAATTTCCAGACATAAACGACCTCTCACATGGGAAAAACAGGTGTATTTTGCACTTCCTGAAGGCACTGCAGACGGGTAACTTTACTCCGTGAAGTCCATCGTCGCAGAACATCTCATTAAGACGTATAAAAAGGGCAATGTCCGTGCCCTCAATGACTTAAGCCTTGATGTTGAAGAAGGCACCGTACTCAGTGTTCTGGGACCAAACGGGGCAGGAAAAACTACTGTTGTGCGAATTTTGGCGACATTACTCGCTGCTGATTCGGGAACGGCTACAGTCGGTGGGATAGATGTTGCAAAGCATCCGGATAAGGTGCGCGAAATCATTGGCCTTTCTGGTCAGTACGCGGCAGTTGATGAGATTCTCACCGGGTGGGATAACTTGGTGATGTTCGGCAGGCTCTACCACTTAGACAAGAAAGCGGCGATGAAAAGAGCTGACGAATTACTCGAGCGTTTCTCGCTCACGGATAGTGCCCGCAGGCCGATCAAAACGTATTCAGGTGGAATGCGCCGACGATTGGACCTTGCGGCCTCGCTCATCGTAAAACCGAAGGTGCTCTTTCTTGATGAACCAACAACAGGGCTCGACCCTCGCGGGCGACAGGAGATGTGGGGAGTTATTGAAGAACTCGTAACCGGTGGTGTCACCCTCCTCCTTACGACCCAGTATCTTGATGAAGCAGATCAATTGGCTGATGACATTGTTGTCATTGATCACGGGAGAGTGATTGCCCGCGGAACATCTGACGAACTCAAACGCCGAACAGGCGGTGAACGGCTGGAAGTAGTTGTTGCCGAGGATCATATTTCGACCACGATGGAAATTCTCTCTCGGGTAAGTGGCTCGGAAGCTTCACTTGATGAAGGGCTGCGAAAAATATCTGCGCCAGTTACAACGGGGGCCACTGCGTTGATTGAGGTTTTGAGATCACTTGATTCCGCAGGAATTCATCCACTGGATGTGGGACTCAAGCGGCCGTCATTGGACGATGTATTTATGTCGCTTACTGGCCACGTTGCCGAGGACGCAGAGGCTGAGGAGAATCCGAAGAAGAAAGGTGGAGGATCATGAAAAGCGCGATTTCAGACGCCTATGTCATCACCAAACGCCAACTTCTGCTTCTTGTGAGAGTCCCCGAAGTTCTCATCTTCTCGACAATCCAACCCGTCATGTTCGTGCTGCTTTTCCGCTTTGTCTTTGGTGGCTCGATTGCCTCGGGACAGCCGGGTGGTTATGTCCAATTCTTAATGCCGGGTATTTTCGTCCAGACAGTTGCATTCACTCTTGCGGGAACGGCCTCAGGTCTGGCCGATGACATGACGAAGGGTTTAATCGATCGTTACAGATCCCTCCCCATTGCGCGATCAGCACTTGTTTTTGGGAAGACGCTCGGAGATTCAGCTCTCAATATTGTCGTGCTGTTGGTGATGGGCACTGCTGGATTCATTGTGGGGTGGCGCCCGAGTTCTGGAACTTTCAAAGTTACTTTGGCATTTATTTTTCTTCTATTCTTTGGGTACGCGCTTTCCTGGGTTGGCATATATGTCGGACTTAGCGCCAAGGACGCACGGGTTGTTCAGAATATGAGTTTTCTTGTGACCTTCCCTCTCACTTTTCTATCAAACGCCTTTGCACCGACAACAGGGATGCCTCGGCCACTCCAATATTTCGCGGAATGGAATCCCGTTTCCACGATGGTGGCTGCCTGCCGAGAACTTTTTGGCCTCACCAATCATTTTGGCGCAACAGCCGGATCATTCCCAAGCGAGCATCCTTTGATGACCTCGCTTCTTTATATGCTCGTTATCATGGCGATATTCGTCCCATTAAGTGTCCATAAATACAACAACGTTGCTAAGGCTTAATGTGGTTCAGTGGGTTCTTTAGGAGTAGAACTCGGCCTCTAATATTGCAACAGTGATTTCTCGCTTATTGGGGGCAATGTATGTGACTGTCTCGCCGATTTTCTTTCCAAGTACCGCCGCGCCCAGGGGAGAGTTCTCACTGTAAACATCGAGGTCACCACTGGAAATCTCTCTGGATCCCAGAAGGAACTTCATCTCTTCTCCGCCGATATCGACGGTGACGACCATTCCGGCGCCGACAAAGCCTGACTCACCTGCAGGTGGGGCGCCGATATGTGCGTGCTCGAGCATGTGCCTGAGTTGGCGGATCCGCGCCTCCATTTTGCCCTGCTCCTCGCGAGCGGCGTGGTAGCCACCGTTCTCTTTGAGGTCGCCTTCGGAACGGGCAGTTTCGATCTTCTTGATAATGTCGATGCGGCCAGTGCTCTCCAAGCCTTCGAGCTCGGCTCGAAGGCGGTCGGCGGCTTCTTGCGTGAGCCAGGTCTGTGTTGTCATAAGGGGGAAAGGTTACTTGGAACTGGTACGACAGCGCGAGATCCCCGCACTCACAGCCTGGGTCCGAGTGGGAACGCGAGTGGTCATTTCTACGTGGGCAGCCCCGGCCGGGATCTCATCCTCGATCTCTCCGACCACGTTCTTGTCCAGATCGTGGGCGACCAGAGTGCAGATCACGACTTCGCTGGGGATCCGTCGATCAATTGTGTACCTCACACTTACGACGCGATCGGATGGAATTGAGAATGAGATAAGAGCATTCCGCACATCCGGTCGGGAGTGGTGAACCCCTGCCCAGACCAGCCACACACCGCCGATAATGAGTAGGGCAATGGCAACGGGTTTCCATCGAACCGGCCTTCGACCATACCGGTCAGATAAGTCGAGTTCGGGCATGGGATGATTGTTGCAGAGTCCAGGTGATTCTTTCGTACGGGAAAGGGGCGGAGATGTCAAAAGATGTTGAAATTGGGGGCGCTGGCTCTCTTACCGTTGCCCTCCTTATGGTCGCCGTGGCAGTTCTTCTGCGTAGTTTCTACAAGCGTTATACCCGCATGAAGAAACGCGAGGAAGATGAGTCGAAGTAGTACTCAACGAGCTATTGCATATTTAGGTGTGTGTGCGATTGCTCTTGCCTTCATAAGCCTAGGAATGTGGCAATGGAACAGGGCGCAAGAAAGTCGCACCCCAGTCATCATCGATAAGAAACTTGTCGCTCTTGATTCAATAACAGAGCCACGGATTTCAATTCCCGAAAAAGCAACTTTGCGCCGTGTCTCAGTTGCGGGTGTCTACGTTGGAGATTTCAAGGCACCTAACCAAGTCGATGCCAACGGTCAACGCAGCGATTGGGATGTGGGACTTCTCCAAACCGATTCTGGCGCCGGACTGCTTGTTGTTCACGGACTTTGGTCAGAGCGCGACCTTCACCCGCTGTATCCTGAAGAAAGCGTCATTGTGATCGGAAAGTTGATGCCCCACCAGAGCGACGACTATGCACTTGCAAGCAAGGGTGTTCTGCAACGTATAGATAGCAGTGTCATCGTGGGTCAGACCGGTATGGATCTGTACGACGGCTATGTGATTGCTGAGAGTGAATCGGTCGGCAGTATAGAAATTAACCGAGCGAGGATTGCCCCGCCGGCACCCAAGAACGCAGTTCCGGGTTTTTACTGGCAGCACCTCTCCTATGTCGTCATCTGGTGGTTTATGGCACTAGTTGTGCTTTATCTGCCTTTTTATCAACGTAGAGTGGCCCCTAGTGAATCTGGGTCTGGAGAAATCAGGGAAAAGGAATGACGATGGCACGAACGAGTGATGGAACGGTTCAACGATTCCGAGTGATGGCGATTATTGCCGGCATCATGTCCCTGCTCCTGTGGTTCGTGTACGTACCCGTAAAAGCTTTCGCAGATAACCCTGATTTACCTCACACATTGGTCTGGATTCCAATGGTCCACGGATACCTCTATCCCATCTATGTCATCACAGCGATTCAACTTTCTGTCAAAGCGAAGTGGGCACTTCCAAAAATGCTCGGGTTTATCCTCGCTGGGACGTTGCCAATCGCCTCGTTAATCGCCGAACGCCGAGTGGTCGCGTTATTCCTTCCAAAGAAGACACCCAGGCAGAATTAATCCCTTCGAAATGAGACGTAGGCCCTTTTTCCGGCGAATTATCAAGTCATTTCTATATCCGCTTTATGAGCGGCGTCTGGTTCGCGCTTTAGATTTTAGTCAAACCCCACATCATGTCGGAGTTATTCTTGATGGGAATCGCCGGTGGGCGAAAGAGAATCCAGATGAGCTGGGCCGCACATCCGCAGCCCATGGTCACCGTGCAGGGGCAGAGAAAATTATTGAATTTCTTGGATGGTGCGAAGAAGCGCAAGTTCGTGTTGTTACCATATGGCTTCTGTCGACTGAAAACTTCAAACGATCTGAAGAAGAAATAAGTGCGCTCATTGAGATCATTGGTGATGCAGTTGAGAGCCTTCAAGCAACCGGACGTTGGAATATTAAACCTGTAGGCTCGCTCGAACTCCTTCCCGATTCTCTCCGTGGAAAATTGAAAGAATCAAAATCATCCAACCCAAACGCGATCGAAGTGAATGTTGCTATTGGTTACGGTGGACGCCGCGAGATCGTTGATGCGGTTAAGGGATATTTGGAAGATGCTGAAGCGAAAGGGGAATCGATCCACGAAGCGGCAGAGAAGATCTCGGTGGACGCGATTGCAGATCACCTCTACACGGCAGGTCAGCCGGATCCGGAATTATTGATCCGCACTTCTGGTGAGCAGCGCCTGGGCGGGTTCTTGTTATGGCAGAGCGCCCAGTCGGAGTTTTACTTCTGTGAAGCGTATTGGCCCGACTTTAGAAGGGTGGATTTTCTCCGTGCGCTGCGTGCCTACTCTTTGCGCCATCGCCGCTTTGGAGCTTAATTCACAACCTCACCAGGCGTAGTCCTCGGGGGATGTCTTGTATCCAGGGAAAATTTCATCGAGTTTTGCCAGATCTTCATTGCTGAGGTCAATATCTAGTGCGCGTAGTGCTGAATCAAATTGTTCCTGTGTTCTTGGTCCGACAATGGGTGCCGTCACTGCTGGTTGAGCAAGGAGCCATGCAAGTGCCACCTGACCAGGTTCTTGGCTGATTTGCGTGCAGAAATCTTCGTAGGCTTCGATTTGCGAGCGATTTGTTTCCAACGCATCAGTTGATCGTCCTTGGAGGCGACGGCTTCCCTCATTCTCTTTCTTGATGACGCCCCCGAGGAGTCCACCGTGAAGCGGAGACCAGGGCAGGATCCCAATTCCGTATTGAAGGGCTGCAGGGATGACTTCTCGTTCGATGTCACGTTGGAAAAGATTGTAAATTGACTGTTCGGAAATAAGCCCCATGAAATTACGGGCAGCCGCTTTCTCTTGTGCTTGGGCTAGATGCCAGCCACCGAAATTGCTGCTGCCTACGTAAAGGATCTTTCCTTGCGCTACAAGGACTTCCATCGCTTGCCATACTTCTTCCCAAGGGGTTGCGCGGTCGATGTGATGCATTTGGTAGAGGTCAATGTAGTCAGTCTTGAGGCGTTTCAAGCTGGCATCACATGCACGGCGAATATTCAGAGCAGAGACACCTTTGTTATTTGGCCAGGTATCTGTCTCTCCGTACAACTTGGTTGCTAGGACGACTTTCTCTCGACGTCCCCCATCTTTTGCAAACCAGTTGCCAATAATCTCTTCTGTACGACCCCAATGATTGGCTCCGCCATAGCGATTGGCCGTGTCAAAAAAATTCACCTCATTATCGATGGCTGAATTCATAATTGAGTGCGACGTCTCTTCATCTGTTTCTGGACCGAAATTCATCGTTCCCAAACAGATGCGGCTTACGGAGAGTCCAGAACGACCTAGATTTCTATATTTCATACTCGTAACTTACACAACGTATGGGGGAAGGAACATCCGGAAGTACTCACGCACGCTCTTCGGGAATTGAATTTCCCCCGTCAATCACAATCATCTGACCAGTTATATAAGAGGCTCCTGGGGAGCAGAGCCATGCGATTGCACTGGCCACCTCATCTGGAGTTCCCGACCTACCCATGGGAGTGGCGAGTCCATTTTGGTATTCGGAATCCGTTTGGGATTCAGTATCAATCCATCCCGGCGCGACTGCATTAACGGTGATTCCATGAGTCGCTTCATCGATTGCAAGTGCACGAACCATTCCAGCAAGGGATGCTTTTGATGCTGCATAAGCAACGTCATTGCGAGCGGCATTCACATTTCCTGTCGTGCTTGCGACCATTATGACGCGGCCGTGTGATTGTTGCCGAAGATGGGGCAATACAGCCTTGGTGACCAAAAACGCTGATTCGACATTTCGAGCGAAGGATTTGCGCCAAGTATCGAGGGAAATGGAATCTATCGAACCGAACTCGCTTTCTGCCTTGTCAATAACGCTCGTCATCCCGGCATTATTGATGACGCCATCAAGGCCTTCGAGTTTGACTACTGCTGTTTCGACAAGTGCTGCCACTTCGTCGGGATTTGTTAAATCTGCCATCGCACCAGAAACACCCAACTCGCCTGCTCGTTCAAGAACCCGTGGAGAGAGTGATGTGAGGAACACAGTTGCACCGAGTCCCTTGAGTGCGCGCGCTGAGGCGAAGCCGATTCCCTGTGACGAACCAGCTCCGGTTACTAGAAAGCGTTTTCCCGTGAGATCAAACATGACTGTGACCTTACATCTGGCGCGCTGTAATAAGAACAGTTAATAGGTGAGCGGCTTGACCCGGCATTACGAGGGAGGAGAATGAAGGCATGAAGTCACGAAAATACGTTGCTATTACTGCTCTTTCAGCTTTGCTACTCGTGGTGGCCGTTGCTGGTTGTAGTACTAATCCGATACCAAGACCGACACCTACGGCGACACAGAGTTTCACTTCGACACCGATGACTTCCGTGAACCCAAGTCCAACCCGAACGTCGGGAGCATTGGCGCAGTATTGGGTTGCTGATACTGCAAGGGGTTTTCGTTTATACCGTGAATTTCTCAATGCATTTTTAGAACCAGATGCTTTAACAGCTGCATTGACCAACCTTGTTTCAAAAAAGCCAGTGGATCCAGATTACGTCTCACTATGGCCAACAGACACCAAAATAAATTCGGTAAAGGTTGTGGGCAATCTGGCAACGATTGATCTCACTTTCAGCAGACTCAATGTGGGCGGCGAAGGAGAATCGCTTGCCATCGCACAACTGGTCTGGACAGCAACTGCCGCAGATTACAAAGTCACAAGGGTCGCGATTACAAGAGATGGAAAAACTGTCGAGTCACTTGCAGGTCATGTTGATGCCACAAAGCCGTTCACTCGCGCTCCCGCCTACTCAGTCGTTGCCCCTGTTTGGATTACCTATCCAGGTGAGGGTTACACGGCTTACGTTGATGGATTCACACTGGAGGGCATGGCCTCTACCTTTGAAGCAAATGTTGCGTGGAAGGTCTACAAAGACGGAAAGTTAGTCAAGGAAGGATCTACGACGGCGGCGGAAGCTGGCCCCGCATGGACAAAGTGGAGTGTCAAAATTCCTGGACTTTCGCCGGGCAAGTACTTTTTCATGGCTGCGGAATACTCAGCCAAAGATGGATCCCTTGTTGCGCAAGATACGCACAATGCCACTCTTGAGTAATTACTACTTACAGTACGTACTCGTTGAATCTCCATTGGATAGAGGCATTTTCGCCACCAGGGCCTTATCGCTATCGGAAAGATAATTTCCCTGGTACCAGCAGAGCGAGTACTTCGCGTATCTCGCATCGGCATTGGACGTAAAATCGGCGGGAACAACTGGGTTTGGAGCCCTTAAATCCAGAAGGCCGAAGTCAAAGAATGTTCCCATCGCATCTGCCGATGCGGGTGGCGGTATCCCAACGGCGGTGGCGATGACATCGCCCGCTTTAACCGCCACAGGTGGATTGATGTAACTCTCTCTCGAGTCCATTTCGATAGCGGGCGGAAGCTTTTCGAGAATCGCTGCAAATTGAGGCGAAGCGACGCGGAGGTGACCAAGGCGGAGCATAAAACCGCATGGATTCACAATATTCACGCCGAATTGATAAGCCCCTTCAGTCTTATATTGCCAAGCAACGGTCACTACTCCGTCAAATGGAACGCTTATCTTTGTACTTTCTATGTAGGTTCCGTAGGCGGACCAACGGAATCCACCGTGGGGTTTATAACTTCCACCGCGAACTTGTCCTGGTTGAAGAAGCGAAACTGGTTTTGTGAAATCAAGCAGTGAACCAGCAGGAATAATCGGAAAGGTGCACGCCGGCGGTGTGCCGTTTGCAACCCATTTGCCTTGGTTATCCATCCAGTCCCATGTCACCTGATTGTTGCTTGATTGAGAGTTGCTAGAAGAAGGCGAAGGAGTTGGATTGTCCTGACCTGATTGAGAAGGCGTTGGCTTTGCCGTTGGCAGTGGTGTAATTTTTTTAGTTGGGATCCCTTTCGACCAGATTAGTTTCTTACCCGATTTCAAGCAGGTAAAGACATATCCATTGTTCGTTACTTTGGTACTCGCTTTTTTGCATGCGGTACCTGCTTTTGGTGCAGCAGCAACGGCGCCGACTGTGGCAAGGAGTGACATGGAGATAACGAAGAGAGCTATCGCTGCTCTCACTTTTGTGACCCCACCCGACCTCATATCTGGACAGTAGCCAAGACTCCTTCTAAAAAGAATGACCCATCGAGGGTATTTTTTAGGAGACGCGAATTTCGACTCTTCGATTGAGTGCCCGACCGGCGGCCGTGTTGTTATTGCCAACTGCCTGGGTCTGGGCCCGACCGGCGTTCTTAATCGTTATCCCGCTGCCGAGGAGTTTCTTTGTCATGTAGTTTTTGACTGCGAGGGCACGATTTTTTGAAAGGACGATCCAGGAGGCCTTACTTCCTTGGGTGTCGACGTACCCCCAGATTTCCAGTTCCGTATAACCATGCTTCAACATCACCGAGGCCACTTGATCCAGAATCTTGGTGGCCGGTCCAATGAATGCATAGGAGTCAGTGTTGAAGTTGATATTTGCCAATGAAATAGGGTTTTTTGAGAGTTTCACGGGTGAGGGTGCCGATTTCGAGCCATCTTTGCCCACGGCGATTACGTCCACTCGATCTTTTGGTCCGACAAGTGATTTAAGGTTTGCGCTATTCAATGTGCCGGAAAGTATGAATTTTCCATTTTCGTAGAGTTGAAATCCGACCGCGTTCTTCGGCAGGACCGTTAAAAATTGCTGATGGACGGGGACTATCTGGTTGAGCGCAATCTTCTTGGGTGGCGCAGCGTTGATGATCTTGCCGTTGACGATGAGGCTTGGAGGATTCTTCCCAACTACGAAGGGAATGAAAACAGCGTAGAGAGTGATGTTCTGCGAGAGTAAGAATGATCCTGCCACACGATAGGAAGTGCCAGAGCCGTCGGCTTTGGTATTCCAGCCATAAAATGTTTCGCCAGTCTCGACCAGGTTCCCGGAATTCGTACTGAGAATCACCGTGCCTATTCCTGTTGTTGGAGGAGGAGCAGTGCCGCCCGTTGAGCCATTTGCGTCATAAGTAACTGTGTAGATGATATTTGGATTCCATTTTGCGTAGAGCGTGACGTTTGCAATTAAAGAGTAACTTGTAGCGATTTGATATGAGATGCCAGAACCATCGGCCTTCGTATTCCACCCATCAAATCCGTAGCCATTTTTAACCAGCACACCCGTGTTGGAAGCAAGAGTCACGAAGCCAAAGCCAACTGTGGGTGCTGGAGGAAGTCCGGTTGTATTTGTATTCCCAAGATAAGTAATAGTGAATACGACTTTGGTCCCAGCGGTTGGACTAGCACTTGGCGTTGGGGTTGGTGATGGAGTACCACTGGGTGTGGGAGTTGGAGTGGGTGTGGGAGTTGGAGTTCCACTCGGTGTTGGGCTCGGAGTGGGAGTGGGACTTCCACTTGGCGTTGGAGTGAGAGTCCACACGGCCGTGAGGGTTACGTTGCTGGATATCAGGAAAGTCTGTCCTGATTGGTAAACAGCGAGTCCACCAAGCGCCCAACCACCAAATGTGTAACCCGTTTTTAAGAGCCCATTCTGCGTAAGGACCGTAACTGTTGCCCCATTTGAATACGCAGTTGCATCCGTAGGTGGCGACCCACTTGTATTTCCGTTGCCAATGTATGTGACCGTGTAAGTAGAAACGGGATTCCACACCGCAGTTAATGTCATGTTTCCAAGTACCGTAAAGGAATTACCTGGTTGATAAGTGGTCACGGGACCGGCACCTCCTCCGGTTGCCCAACCACCGAAGGTATAGCCAGTCCTTAGAAGATCTCCTTGGCTGGCAGTAGTGCCTGTCTGCCCCGAGGTGTATGCAACGCCATCTGTCGGTACCGAACCGGATGTGTGTCCGTTTCCGTTATATGTCACTGAGTAAGCGGGATCAATGAATGTGAAGGAAGACGACGCGTCCCCTAAATCTGTATGAACGGCAACGGTCACAGTTCCGGCTGCATGAGCTTGGGTGGTGACGGTCACGGAAGTGTTGCTGGATGGAGTGGTACTTAGTGTGACTCCATCAATTTTTACGTAAAATCCAGGAATCTGGAAATCAGTTCCGCTGATAGTCACCGAAGTGCCGCCAGTGGTTAAACCAGAGGCGGGAGAGACACCAGAGATTGTTGGTGCTAAGGCGGCCGTCGCACTAGGCGCGCCAGCAAAAACCGAAGTGAAAAGGCCCAAGACCACTACCAGCGGAATTGTCCTGTGTAGATGTGAAATATATGGATTCTTCATGGTTCCAACCCTTCTCCAAAGAGTGGAAATTTTTGAGGGTACTCCTAAAGGATGCCAATAGATATGAAATAGGTGAACGAATACCAGTTCAATGTGAATTTTGGATTTCGTTAGAGCGTGTCGCGAATCCTTAAGGGAGTCCTCGTTCTACGGTTTTCTCGTCAGGTCCCTACGAGCACAACTACACATGATTCGGAGCCGGTTTGTCCTCTCAGACCAGTAAGAAAACCTACGTCCTCGATACCAGTGTTCTGCTGGCTGACCCAGGTGCGCTCACCCGATTTGCCGAACATGAAGTCATCATCCCGATCGTCGTCATCGGAGAGCTAGAGACCAAACGCGACCACCCTGAACTTGGTTTTTTTGCCCGTGCCGCCTTACGAGCCCTTGATGACCTGCGGGTTACCCATGGACGCCTCGACCAGCCAATCCGCATTACCCCTGAAGGCGGGACCCTTTCGGTCGAACTCAACCATTCCGACCTCAGCTCTCTACCGCAGGGATTCCTCCGCGATGGGAGCAACGATTCTCGAATTTTGGCCACAGCCCGCAACTTCATGGCCGATGGCCGGATCGTGGTTCTGGTCAGCAAAGATCTGCCCCTTCGGGTGAAGGCCTCTGCCGTTGGGGTCGAAGCCCAGGAGTACCTCGCCGAACTCGCCTCCTCCAGCGGGTGGACAGGGATGACCGAACTTACTGTCGGGGCCAGTCTCATCGATGACCTCTATTCCTCCGACCGAGCCGAACACGAGATTGCCCAGACCCTGCCCTGTCATACCGGCGTTGTCCTTCACTCCGAAAAAGGGAGCGCCTTGGCACGAGTGACCCCAGAAAAGAATTTGCAGTTGGTCAGAGGAGATCGAACCGCCTTTGGACTTCATGGTCGAAGCGCCGAACAACGAGTCGCCCTGGATTTACTTCTTGATCCTGAGATTGGAATTGTTTCAATGGGTGGTCGCGCCGGAACTGGCAAAAGTGCACTCGCACTCTGTGCCGGACTCGAAGCAGTGATGGAGAGACGTCAGCAGAAGAAGGTCCTTGTCTTCCGGCCCCTCTATCCAGTCGGCGGACAAGAACTTGGATACCTGCCTGGCAGCGAAGGCGAAAAAATGTCGCCGTGGGCGCAGGCAGTTTTTGACACTCTCGGTGCACTCGTAAGTCAGGCAGTGATCGATGAAATTCTTGATCGCGGCCTTATTGAAGTTCTGCCTCTGACTCACATTCGCGGTCGTTCTCTTCACGACTCTTATGTCATCGTTGATGAAGCCCAATCCCTTGAACGAGGTGTCTTGCTTACCGTCCTTTCTCGGATTGGTCAGGGGTCGAGGGTGGTTTTGACCCATGATGTCGCCCAACGGGACAACTTGAGGGTCGGTCGGCACGATGGAGTCGTCGCGGTCGTGGAAACTTTGAAAGGCCATCCACTTTTTGCTCACATCACTCTGACACGGAGCGAGCGCTCGCCGATCGCGGCTCTTGTCACCGAACTTCTTGAGGGGCCGATCACCTCATAGGGGCTCAGGAACCATTCAGGAAGTGCAGATAAAGGTTCAAGAACTACTTCACACTCACATTTCGGACATAGCGGACTTCTCCCTCTGCGACCTGGGGTTTTAATTATCCACAGAGGATGATCTTTTTTTAAGTTTGTGGCGTATGCGTAAATAGATTTGCACTCACAAGCTCATCTTGCGACCCTAAAGCCCTTCCCCCAACCCCTCAAGCCCACTCAGGGCTCCTATCGGGTTGACCGGACAGCGATAGATGCACTGAAAGGAGAGCGACGATGAAGAGTTCGATGAGACGTTTAATGAAGATCGCCGCCATCACGGGCTTCCTTCGCCGACTCGCCAACCGATCCCTCGGTGCCTGGTTGAGCATTGCCGCCCTTATTCTGATTGCCAGTATCCAACCCAGTGCGAATGCTCTTGAATTCCCAATGGTTGGTCGCATCGATCTTCCTGACTCGGCCGCACTCACTGCCGCCCCGGTCACGACCGAAGCCCTCTTCACCCAGTTGCGTACCAGAGCCCTGGTCTCCGCGGCCGATATAGAGCAGGTTGCATTTGAGAGTTCCCAAGTTGAAATGGCCCGGACTATCTCGGGTGCGCAATCTGTCGCAAAGGTGATCATGCAGACGGAGTACGACTGGAATACTCGCCAGTTCGGATGCCTGAAATCTTTGTGGACGTATGAGAGCCACTGGAATTACAGGGCGCATAATTACAGTTCGGGCGCACACGGAATTCCTCAAGCCCTGCCTGCCAGCAAGATGGACGTTATCGCCACCGACTGGCGGACCAATCCCGTAACTCAGATCCGTTGGGGACTTCATTACATTGATGTTCGATATGACACCCCATGCAAAGCATTCGCCAAATTTGGTCGAAGCCGCTCGTACTAAAAACCAACCTTACCAACGATTAAGAAGCAGGTCCCTTGCCAATGGAGAGCGGCTTTGACGTTGTGGCATAGAAATCATTCCCCTTGTCGTCGATGACGATGAAGGCCGGGAAGTCCACGATCTCAATTTTCCAGACCGCCTCCATTCCAAGATCCTCATAATCCAAGACCTCTACCTTCTTAATGCAATCCTGGGCCAGACGCGCGGCCGGACCTCCAATGGAGCCGAGGTAGAACCCGCCGTAGGTTTTGCAGGCATCAGCGACCGCCTTGGAGCGGTTGCCCTTGGCCAACATCACCAGAGAGCCACCGTGGGACTGGAAGTAATCGACGTAGGAGTCCATGCGCCCGGCAGTGGTTGGACCGAAGGAGCCAGAGGCATAGCCCACCGGCGTCTTGGCTGGACCGGCGTAGTAGACCGGATAATCACGCATATATTGCGGAATTTCCTGCCCAGCGTCCATTGCTGCCTTGATCTTGGCGTGGACCATATCTCGGGCAACGACCAGGGTCCCTGAAAGGGAGAGTCTGGTCTTGACGGGGTACTTGCTCAGCTCAGCCCGGACTTTATCCATGCCTTGGTTGAGGTCAATTGTGACGGCATTCCCATCGGTTTCGATGAGGTGTGCTTCATGTGGGTCTGGCAGGAAGTGGGCGGGTTCGCGTTCAAGGTTTTCGATGAAGATTCCATCCTTGGTGATCTTGGCCTTTGCCTGGCGGTCTGCCGAACAGGAAACTGCGATGGCAATGGGAAGGGACGCACCATGGCGGGGTAGGCGGATGACTCGGACGTCATGGCAGAAGTACTTGCCGCCAAACTGTGCTCCGATGCCGAGAGTCCGAGTGAGTTTGAGGACTTCCTGCTCCATCTCAAGATCACGGAATCCGTGAGCGTCCTTGGCGTCACCCGTTGTCGGGAGGGAATCGAGGTATTTAGTGCTGGCCAACTTTGAAGTCTTCACCGTGTATTCGGCGCTCGTGCCGCCGATGACAATTGCCAGGTGGTAAGGAGGGCAGGCAGAAGTACCGAGTGATCTCAATTTCTCTTCGAGCCAGATGTAGAAACTTTTTGGATTGAGGATCGCTCTGGTCTCTTGATAGAGGAAAGACTTGTTGGCGCTTCCGCCACCTTTTGCAATGAAGAGAAACGAGTACTCATCGGGATGGTCTGTGTCGGCATAAATTTCAACTTGGGCTGGGAGATTATTTCCCGTGTTCTTCTCTTCCCACATGTTGATGGGAGCCATCTGCGAATAACGCAAATTGAGGCGGGTGTAGGCGTTGTAAATTCCTTCAGCAATTGCTTTCTCGTCTTTCGTTTCGGTCAGAACATGCTGACCTTTCTTGCCCATGACAATCGCAGTTCCAGTGTCTTGGCACATGGGAAGAACCCCGCCTGCAGAAATATTGGCGTTTTTCAATAGGTCTAGAGCGACAAAGCGATCATTGGGTGAACTTTCCGGGTCATCGAGAATATTTGATAACTGCTGCAAGTGGGCGCCTCTTAAGTAATGTGAAATGTCGTGCATCGCGACTTCAGAAAGGTGAGTAATCGCCTCGGGAGCGACGTGGAGAAATTCTTTGTCTCCAAGTCGGATGGTTGATACGCCTTCGGAGCCAAGTGAGCGATATTCGGTCGTGTCTTTACCTATCGGGAGGATGTCGGAGTATGTGAATTCTGGACTCATGAGTTTGGCTTGATCCCTTCGAGTTTTGCACGCGCACCATCCAGCCATTCTTGGCAGATATTTGCTAGTTCTTCGCCCCGTTGCCAGAGTGCCAGTGATTCTTCAAGTGTGGCGCCTCCAGTTTCGAGATTATTAACTACCTGCATTAATTCATCTCTGGCAGCTTCGTAAGAGATCTTTTTTGGATTCTTTTCGGTTGGCATGGCGCAAATCTACTCTCAACTCTGGGTTACAACAGCGCCGATTTCTCCTAGGGCAAGGCGGAGTCGGAGCTTCTCTCCGACCTCAAGATCCTTGGGATCCCGAGCGATTCGACCGTCTAAAAGTTGGACGACGGCGTATCCACGATCAAGTGTGGACTGAGGTGAGAGCGAGCGAATTCGTGCATATATATGGAGTAATTCTTCGCGAGCCAGATTGACTGCATGGGTGGTGCTTCGGTGTGATCTATCACGCAATCCCTGGATTGCTTCTGCTCGTGTGGTGATCAGAACCATCGGCTCTTTTAAGACGGGGCGTTCTTTCAGGGATGCGATCCGTCCGGATTCGAGTTCAATGAAACTAGAAAGTCGGCGGTGGGCCCGCGCTTTCAATTGATTGATCATCAAGAATTCTTCTTCAATGTCTGGAACTACTTTCTTGGCTGCATCCGTCGGTGTCGACGCCCGGACGTCAGCAACGAGGTCAAGGAGTGGGGCGTCTTGCTCGTGGCCGATGGCACTGACGATGGGCGTCTCACACGACGCCGCAAGTCGGACCAGTCCTTCATCCGAGAAGGGCAGGAGATCTTCAAAGGAGCCACCACCTCGGGTGATGATGATGACATCGACCTGTGGGTTTGCTTCGAGTTCGCGAAGCGCGGCCGATACTTCTATAACTGCTGCGGATCCTTGGACAGCGACTTCTCGGATTTCAAACTGGACTGCGGGCCAGCGACGCTTTGCATTTTCGACGACATCTTTCTCGGCTGCGCTATTTCTTCCGCAGATGAGTCCAACGCGCTTTGGTAGAAGGGGGAGTTCTTTCTTCACATCGAGTGCGAATAACCCTTCAGAGGCAAGGAGTTGTTTGAGGTGCTCGAGGCGAGCAAGCAGTTCGCCGATTCCAACTTGCCTGATCTCCTTGGCCGATAGCCCTAGAGAGCCATTTTTTGTATAGAAGGAAACTTTGGCAAACATCACTACGCGTGCGTTCGGTGGAAGTGGCGAGACTGGGGCGAGAACACTTCGATGACACATCACCGAAAGGCTCATGTCAACGCTGGTGTCTCGAAGGCGTATAAATGCCATGCCAGTGCGTTCATTAATTTCCGAGATTTCGCCTTCGATCCAGATGGGACCTAACCGCTCTACGTATCCTTTGAGCGCTTCAGAAACTACGCGTACTGGGGCAGGGGATTCGGCTGAAGTTTCGAGCACGTATTGATCCTAATAGACTCTCTCCGTGTCCACGTCTCATTCCAAGAAGGTTCTACTCGCCGCCCCACGCGGATATTGCGCGGGAGTGGATCGTGCAGTGATCTCGGTCGAGAAGGCACTGGATCTTTATGGTGCGCCGGTCTATGTCCGAAAGCAGATCGTCCACAACAAGCATGTGGTTGCGACATTGGAAGCCCGAGGCGCGATCTTTGTCGATGAGACCGATGAGGTCCCTGAAGGCGCTTTGGTGGTTTTCTCAGCCCACGGAGTTTCACCGCAAGTACATGTTGATGCCGCCGCGAGAAATCTTCGGACAATTGATGCAACCTGTCCGTTGGTGACCAAGGTTCACCATGAGGCAAGGCGGTTTGCATCTGAGGATATTGAGATTTTGCTTATTGGTCACGAAGGACATGAAGAGGTTGAAGGCACCGCTGGTGAAGCTGTCGGCAAAGTCCAGTTAGTTGATGGACTTGAGCACATCAAAGATATAAGAATTAAAGATGAGAAGAAAGTAGCCTGGCTTTCGCAGACCACTCTGAGTGTTGACGAAACCCTCGAAACGGTTAGGGCTCTGCGTGAGCGATTCCCTGACATTATCGACCCACCCAGTGATGATATTTGTTATGCGACTCAGAATCGCCAGGTTGCAATCAAGCAGATTGCACCTCGGTCAGACTTGGTCCTTGTTGTCGGTTCGACTAACTCCTCAAACTCTGTGCGTCTCGTGGAAGTTGCCAGGGAGTATGGTAGTCCACATGCTTATTTGATTGATTTCGCAGCGGAAGCAAAAGATGAGTGGTTGGATGGTGTTGAAACCGTAGGCGTAACAAGTGGCGCTTCGGTTCCCGAGATTTTAGTGCGGGATCTTCTTGCCTGGCTGGCGGAGCGAGGTTTTGGAGAAATTGAAACCGTTACGGCGAAGGAGGAGTCACTGCTCTTCGCCCTTCCTCACGAATTGCGTAAAGACCTTAAGGCGGCCGGACAAGACCAGGTCGAGCACACCCGATAATTTGCAATCTATTTTTTAATTAACAGCGTTTGGTAATTGCGGACGCGGACCTGCGCCAACATTCCCGTATCGGTGATTGGTGATCGAAACACTCTGCTCTAATAACCATCGGGGCATTTCGACGGCACCGTTCTGTACAAGTGGGCGTGTATCGATACTGATCCCCGCTTCAAGGAATTTCAGTGTTGGAGGTGTCGAAGTCGAAAGCCAACGGATCTTATCTACTGCTAAGTCCCGAGCAAGCAAATCTTCCTCACTCTCGATCCTTGCAGCCGGGTAGTTCTCAATGAAAGTTGCTGCGCTCCATTCCACGGGGGTGGAGCTTTCATGAATGACCCATGTGATGTACTCAATCCACTCCTTGCTCACATTGTTGTCAATGCGAACAACTATTCCACGACGAGATGGAAGGTGGCGTTGGTAGTTTCGCTCGACATTCAGGCCGGCGCGATCAATTGCCTTGTTGCCTGTGGAGCTCCACCATTTTTCGGATGTAGAAATTGCATCGGAGGACGATCTGAGCGAATCCCAATGACGTAGATTGTTGAGGTAGTTTGGCCCGCCTGCTTTTGATGTTGGTCCGACACTGCTCCTCTTCCAACCGCCAAATGGTTGGCGGTTCACCACGGCACCCGTGATACCGCGATTGATGTAGAGATTTCCTGCTTCCACTCTGGCGATCCACTCTTCGCACTCTTGCTCATCAAGTGAGTGCAATCCTGCTGTTAGGCCATAGTGCACGGAGTTCTGCCACATCAGAGCAGTCGAAAAATCAGGAGCAGCCATAATTCCAAGAATTGGGCCAAACCACTCATTTTGATGACTCCACGAACCTGGTGCCACACCCAACTTCACCCCTGGGCTCCAGAGGTGTCCGGTCGCATCTAATTGTTTAGGAGTCACGAGCCAACTCTCCCCACTATCCAGGGTGGTGAATGCGCGAAGCAGCGAACCCGTGGGTGGATGGATAACTGGACCGACTGTTGTTGAATAATTTCTTCCGGCACCCACACTCAAACTTTCCACTGCATCTCTAAGCTGGGCGAAGAAGGAAGGATTGTCGTAAATGCTCTTCTCGACGATTGCTAAACTTGCGGCGCTGCATTTCTGACCCGCGTGACCGAACGCAGATTGAACGAGATCTTTTACGGCACTGTCGATATCGGCACTTGCCGAAATAAGAATCGCATTTTTTCCACTGGTTTCAGCCATGAGGCGGATCTCTGGTTTCCATGCGGTGAACATGGCTGCCGTATCAAAAGCGCCGGTCAGGATCACTCCGTTGACACTTTCATGAGTCACGAGGTGTTTTCCGTCTTCGTCGTCGCGAGTCGTCACAAACTGCAGCACTTCGCGCGGAACTCCAGCTCTCCAGAGTTGGTTGACGATTTGCCAGGCGGTCGCGACGGTCTCCGGAGCAGGCTTGAGAATCACTGCATTTCCAGAAGCGAGGGCAGCGCAGACGCCTCCCATCGGAATGGCGTAAGGGAAGTTCCAGGGTGGCACGACAAGCACAACTCCAAGGGGCGTAGATCCTTCAAAGCGGTCAAGGGCAGAAAGGGCGTAATAGCGTGCGAAATCAATGCCTTCGCTAACTTCAGGATCCGCCTCAGAGACCGTCTTTCCCGAGTCTCGTGACATGAGAGCAATGGTCTCCGCCCTCTCTCGCTCCATCAGTTGCGCGGCCTCGCCAAAAATCCTGGCTCGTTCCTTTGCACCAAGCGAATCCCAGGCGGCAACACTGGTGCGAGCAATGGAAACAGCAAGATCAATATCGCTTTTAGAGGCGATGGAGTACGTGTACCAAGGCTTCCCGTTCTCACTTGGATCAGTGCCTTCTTCTCTCTCAGCGCGAAAGATTTCTTCGCCGTTGATTTGAAGTGGAATGCGAAAACCGAGGTCCATATACTTTTGAACGTACGCCGATTCGAGAGCGGACCTAAATAGTGGCCTGGTCGCATCGCCGTCACTCTGATTGAGGAAGTGCCCTTCATCGAAAGATTTCGAACTGTCCTCTCTGATCAAGAGATGTCTCCGCGACTTTGTGGAGATTGTGTGCCGCTCGACAACTGAATCAAGGAAACGTCTTTCTTGCTCTTTGTACTTCTCGTTATTGAGTTCCATATCAAAGGAAGCGCGCAGGTAATTTTCTGTCGACGTGTTCTCATCCAGGCGGCGGACGAGATACGCGACTGCCGCTGGAAAGTCATCGTGCCTTGTGACCGGCGTATAAAGAAGGACGCTTCCAGTTTGGGCAGCGACGGCGAGAGCCTCCGCATTGGCCATTCCTTCGAGCATTTCGATATCTAGTTGGTTTAGAACCCCGCGGACCTTCGCTACTTCGATCGCCCACGCTAGGTGGAATAGGTTGTGGCTGGCAATTCCGATTCGTACCGCCTTGGAGTGTGCAGGGTCGAGTGCAACATCAATAAGTCGCGCATAACTCGCGTCCACATCCGATTTGGTTGGGTAGGGCGCGGGCACCCATCCGTGGAGTTCGGCCTCGGCCTTTTCCATGGCCAAATTCGCCCCTTTTACAAGGCGAATCTTGATTGTGCCACCGCTTCTAGCGAACCTTTCTTGAGCCCAAGTGACCAGGTCGGCAAAGACTGTGTGTGATTCAGGTAAATAAGCCTGAAGCACGATGCCTGCATTCATTAACTCAAACTCAGGCTCGCTGAGTAATTTCTTGAAAACCGCAACAGTGATCTCGAGGTCTCGGAATTCTTCCATATCAAGATTGATGAAAGTGTCGGTCAGTAAAGCCTGGCGATAGAGATCTCTCAATCTCCCTGACACTCTCTCGATCGAGCCAAGGTAATCGATGGTGATCAACTGGCTGGCGATCGAAGATATCTTCACGGAAGCGTAATTGACTTCTGGGCGCTGGATCATTTCGATGACCGATGCAAGGCGCTGCTTTGCTTCATGCTCGCCCAGAACTGCTTCACCTAAAACATTTATGTTGAGTCGGGCTTCTTCATCATTTCGTTTGTTGATATGACGACTCAGAAGTGAGTTCTCCGCCGGGAGAATAATTCCGTTTGCAGCCATACGGACTCGTTGGTGCACAATTTTCATAACGAGCGTTGGGAAAATGCGGGAGGCAAGACTTGCCGCTTTTATTCCAACGTAATCAAATGTTCCAAGGCCCGAGCGGGTCGCAGTCTTCGCACTGCGTCGCAGAGTTCGTGCGGCGTGTTTCATCGAGCTCATCCGCATTACTTCATCGGTGAGTGACATAGTAAGCGCGACTGCTGCAGGGTCTTCTAGGAGTCGAGCGAATCTCTTCCGATTTGCTTGGTCTCGTCGATTTCTTCTCCGATTAGATTCGGTGAGGAGTTCGGCAACTAATGAAGTAGTGCTTTTTGCTAAATGGTCGATATCACCATGTGTTTCAAACGGCTTTGACAACACTGTCATCCCTTCTTACATGGCAATACTAGGTCTTATTTCAGTGGCTTATCTCGGATCCATAGAGAAAGACCAGGGACCCTCACATTCGAGGACCCCTGGTCTTCTCTGATTACTTATGCAGAGACTGTGCTCTTGACTTTCATTTTTACCCAGAAAGCAAAAGCCAGGCTGGCCACGCCAAGTGCGCCAATGCCGAACCAGCCGCCTACATTGCCGAGCCAATAGAACAATCCCGTCATCGGGTTTGCGCCGTCGACGAGAGAGGAAATGGTTCCGCCAGTTGTATTCTCGAATCCAGATTCAACAGCCACTGAGGTGAGAGTTGGCCCAATTGCAGTGGCGATGAATAAGCCACCACCAATCGCGATCGCTCCGCCGACTATGGAGCGAACGATGTTTCCACGGAAAATCGGAACCATCAGTGCGACTATGAATGGAATGGTTGCTAAGTCAACGAGCGGTAGTACCTTGTTTCCCATAGGCGCTAAAGCGATCGCAGTGAGTAAGGTCACCGGAACGAGGATGAGCGATGTGGCAATAACTGCGGGCTGTCCAATAACAATTGCAGAATCCAAGCCGATGTAGAACTTACGGCCTGGGAAGCGCTTCTGCACGAAGTTACGTGCGGCCTCGGAGATAGGGATCAGACCTTCCATCAAGATGGCGACCATTCTTGGAAGGAGCAACATGACTGCCGCCAGGTTGATACCTAGGCCAAGGATCTTGATGATGTCGGTGCGTGGGTCGCTCAAGCCGAAGCCCGCAATTCCGAGAAGCAATCCAATACCAAGACCCAGCATCATCGATTCACCAAAGATGCCAAAGCGCTTCTGGATTGAATCAGGATCCGCTTTAAGGTTTCTAAATCCTGGAATGCGGTCGAAAACCCAATTCAGAGGAAATGCTAAGAGCGCATATGGTGCAGAAGTTCCGTGTGGGAAAGAAATATCCGGATAGTCGTAGTGCGCCTGAATTCGCGGCGCAGCCCAGTCTGCCAATGCCAGGGTAAGAACCATCGCAATGCATGCAGTGGCGATTCCCTTGGCATAACTATGGGTGATGCTTCCGACTAAGCCACCAATGAATGCGAAGTGCCAGTAGTTCCAAAGGTCAATATCAAATGTCTTTGTTAGTCCTAAAAAGAGTAGAACTACATTGAGTAGAAGGCAGACAGGAATGATAACTGCGCCCACTTTAGAGCCGAAGGCAATGGCGGCACTTGCTGGCCAGCCGACATCGACGATACTGAGGTCCACATTGAATCGATGGACGAGACCTTCTGCTGCTGGGCCCACTTGGCCGAAAAGTAGTCCGATAATGAGATTAATTCCGATAAAGCCAATTCCGATCATGACGCCTGCTCGGAAAGCACGCGGTAATTTTTCGCCGAGTGCTACGCCAAATATCGTGATCAGAATCGGAAGAGCTATTGATGCTCCAAGGTCGAGAAAGAGCTTGCTTATTGCTTCAAGAGTTCCGTTCATTTTTCTCCTCGTTAAGTTGTTTGCTAACGGGAAATTCGAGTTAGCTCAATGCTTGCGCAATCTTCTCCAAGGTTGCTTCAACACCGACTCCAGTTAAGAAAGGCAAGCCTTGGATAACGGGAATGTTTATTTTCGATGGAATTGGAGTTGTAGCAACGATGAGGTCGTAACCCTCAATCCCTCGCACAATATCCATAACTTTGCCTTGAGACACTTCGACGGGAATATTTCTAGTTGCGCAAAATTCTCGAATTCTAATTGCGACGACCGTTGAGGTAGCAATTCCCGTGCCACAAATCACCAAGACTTTTTTTGCCATCGAAACCTCCAATCGCGCCGAATGCACGGAGCGAGTTATTCTGCATTTGCAGTGTATTACAAGGCTCTTTAAGGAAGCGCTATTCTGAGTCCCATGTCGGCAATTCCAAAGTTTTTAAGCGGGTTCTGCGCCACCTCGCTAGATGTGATTTCAGCAGCCGATGCTCTAGGAAAGATTGCTACTTGCGGGTACAAGTTGGATTTGGTGGAGCAATCTTGGCTCGCCGCAGTGGTAGATAGGGAGAAAGATTTTCCGACTGGCCTGCCAACGCCCATTCCGGTTGCAATTCCGCATACAGATTCGAAGTATGTGAAAGCCAGCGGGATTGGATTCTTCCGGCTGGCCCAGCCAGTTACTTTCGGCGAGATGGGATCAACTGATAGCACAGTAGAAGTTTCAATCATTATCCCACTTCTCATTACTGACCCCAAAGCGCAGGTTGATTTATTAATGACGGTGGTTACTGCGGTGCAAGATTTCGATTTCATGAAGAAACTAATGGAAATCGAGGATCCCAAAGAGATAGAAACATTCTTTAACTCCAGACTGCAATCCGGAAATTAGCATTTGAATGCTTTTGGTCGAGAAGTTATGGGGACACCACCACTTTTCTCGATGACGTGATCTCTTCGATGAAATTCAGATCGATCTCAACGCCGATCCCTGGTTCGGTTGGCACGCGGAGGCGTCCATGCTCCATTTCAAATGGTGTGGTGATATCTCGGTGGTAATAACGCGATGACGCACTCGTGTCTCCTGGAAGCGTGAACCCAGGAAGTGATGCGAGGGCGACATTCGCTGCACGACCTATTCCTGTTTCTAGCATTCCACCGCACCAGACCGCGATATTGTTCTCTACGCAGAGATCATGAATCTTTACCGATTCAAGATAACCGCCAACACGACCCGGTTTGATATTAATAATCGTTGTAGCCTTTAAGGCGAGTGCATCTCTCGCAGATTCAAGCGAAGTAATCGACTCATCCAGGCAGATGGGTGTCGCAACTTCTTTAGCTAACATCGCATGGCCGAGGACGTCATGTTCATCCAGTGGCTGTTCGATGAGTAGGAGACTAAATGGATCAAGTTGTTTGAGGTGTGTGCTGTCAGCACGTGTGTAAGCCTGATTTGCGTCCACCTGTAAGGGGATATCCGGCCACATCTCTCGGATGACCCGGACCGGCTCGATATCCCAGCCGGGTTCAATTTTTAGCTTGATTCGACGGTAGCCCTCGGAGATGTAAAGAGAGACTTCTTCTACCAATTTCTCGATCGTGGGCGTGATTCCAACTGAGACGCCGCAGTCAACCTCATCGCGGGAAGAGCCTAAGTACGAGCCGAATGAGATACCTTCCAATTTCAACTGCGCATCCAGGACTGCACTTTCAACGGCTGCTTTGGACATCTGGTGGCCAAGGAACGGCCTGAGTACTTCGGCCACGTCTTCAGCACGGATATCTCCGTACTCGAAGATCTTTGGAAGGAGAAACCGCTCCATGACATCTTGGCTCGCGTGCGTGTACTCGGGTGAGTAGAGCGGCTCGGACATGGCAACGCACTCTGACCACCCTTCCGCGCCTTCATAGGTGGCTATTTTCATCAACAGAAGTTCGCGTTCGTACTGTGTGCCGAAAGAAGTGCGGAAAGGTCTCACTAGTGGCAATTTAATAATGCGTAATTCGACATCTTTGATCCGCATTTATTTCACCTCTTCTTTCATGTTGCCCGTAACTAGATACGCCCCGTCGTGAGTAAAGCCAGAAATATGCCAACCCGAGATGAGCCGTGGATGAAGTTCGGCACGCAGCGCCAGACGCCACTGCAGAGCAAGGGCGCTGTCTTGCGAGCGGATTTCGATAATGTCGCTTGGCAGGTAGCAGAGAACTTGCCTGTGGGATGGATCTACGTCGTGATGAATCGGCTTCCCCTCGGCGTTGGAAAGTGCAACTGGGATCTCATCTGAAAGTTTCTCTAGATTTCGATACCTTGCGGCGGCGAGTGTTGATTCAGAGAGAAGATCCCATCTGGCAATTACGCGGTCTGTCGGATCTCCAGCATTCAGTGCGTCTGGAAGTTCGCCGTAAAAATTAGGAAAGTACTCAAAGACCTGCACGCCTAGTTTTACGAGGTTGAGTCTTGCATTCCTTTTTACGAGCGGGTCGAAGGTCCATGTAATAACTTCATATCCGCACTCCAGCGCCCAGGCGCGTTGGTGCCATTTCAGCGTGCTTCCAATACTTCGATCGCGGAAATTCTCTTTCACTGCAGCCATATGCGAGTGGAGGTGGAGGCGACGGTGCTCATCGACGCCAGGGAACGCGAATGCTGCACCAACAATCTCGCCTTCGACAAAAACACCGGAAACGTACGTTCCATTATGCGCCATCGCCTGCAGCAAATTCGCAGTGATCTGTGTGCCTTCATCCGTTGGCCAGACTTCATCGAAGATTTGACGGGCTAAGTTCTGCTCTTCGACCCCGCTGAGAACTCGAATTGACACGCCGTTGGCCATGCTTCTTTCAGATGCCATTGCGAGAGCGCGGGCAACCACTTGCTGGTCCATGACGCCATGGTAGGTCACGGAGCGCACTCTTCTGATAGTGGGCATCCCCGACAGCCCCCGAATTCGCAATCTTTTTGGAGAACGTACCGATTCATTTCTCCAGAATGGATCATTGTGTCAACAATCAGGTCAACTATGCCGGGGTCTAAAAGTGTGACTTCGACAATTTCACGTCGTGTCGAAGCCCCCGACGCGTAAGCGGCAAGTACGAGATTTCTAGGTGTGGACATCACACCAGCAATCTTCCGATTTGGAATACAGCAACTGCCAAGAGCCAAGCTATGGCAAGTTGGAATGCAACGCCCGTGAGAGCCCATTTCAAGCCAAATTCTCGGCGTTGCGCCGCTATCGTTGCAACGCATGGTGTGTAACTCGTTAAGAAAATGAGGAACGCAATTACTGCGGCGCTGGAATGCCCAGAACTTGATCGTTCAAAGTCTTGTTTCAGCTTTATTCCAAGATCTGAAATTATGAGTTGGCGATTTGGTGAGTCCACCGAATAATTTTGAGCCCAGGAGGAAATTACAACTTCTTTTGCGACGAAACCTGTGACAAGGGCGCCCGCAGTATGCCAATCATCGAATCCTGCCAGAACGAAAATCGGGGTTATTCCCTTTGCGATTGCGCCGTAGGCACTTTCGTTTACCGGTGTATTTGCAAATTGATGGTCCCCGGATATCGGAACAGCCATCAAGAACCAAATTGCCACAACGGTGATTACAACGATCCCACCTACCTCTTTGAGAAAACCTCTAACCCGTAGCCAGGCATCGGCAAAAACGAAAGTGGTTGTGGGAAGTCGGTAGGGAGGTAGCTCAATCAATAGTGGCTCGCGTGTAGCACCCTTGATTAAAGTGAGTCGTAAGAAAAGTGAAAAAAGAATCACCAACGTGATTGAGACGACATACATACCAAAAACTACAGTCCCCGCATTTCCCCCAAAGAAGATGCCCGCTACAAATATATAGACGGCCAGGCGTGCAGAGCACGCGGTGAACGGAACTGATAAACCCACGATGAGTCGATGTCGAGCATCTGAGAGTGCCCTGGTTGCACTGACTGCAGGAACATTGCAGCCGAATCCGACTATGAGTGGCAGTAGTGCTTTTCCAGGCAACCCTGCAAACCGCATCAGCCGATCTGATACAACGGCTGCACGAGCCATGTAACCAGAGTCTTCGAGCAAACTAAGGAGTAAGAACATAATGCTCATTACGGGTAAGAAAGTAAGCAAAGTGCCGACCCCACTTATTACTCCATCGACGATCAACCCTTTTAGCCATGGGGTGGAAATGAGAACATCCTCTATCGGCGGAGTGATCACTCCCGAAATGATGGACGAAATCCAATTTTGAAATGGCGAAGCAAGAGTGGTTGTCGACTGGAAGACAATCCAAAGCACACCCAGAAGAGTGAGTACTCCCGAGATTGGTGCCGTTAGAAAGCGGTCGACCCGGTCTGAAAGAGTTGGGCGTGTGCTTGTTCGTGCTACTGATGACATGATCAGATCGTTCACAAAGCTGATGCGTTGATCATCATCGAGGGGTAGAGGTGGTGCACTCCTATCGATTTCATGCGATTTCAATTGTGCAAGAGTTTGAGTCAGGATTTTTTCGAGCCCTGCGGTTCCATTTCTTGAGCGCGGAAGTACCTCAACCACACTGAGATCCAAACCACGAGAAAGCGCCTCAATGTCCACGTGGATTCCGCGCTTCCGTGCAATGTCGTTCATGGTGAGTGCGACGACGATTGGTTTGTTTAGTTCTTTTAGTTGGGTGAGAAGATGTAGACATCTCGCGATGTTGGATGCATCGACAATCGCAACAATAAGATCCAGATTGTCCTGCATGAGGATGTCGTACGTAAGTTTTTCGTCGGGAGACGCAGGGGAAAGGCTCGATATTCCGGGAAGATCGAGAATGCGGAATTCTTCTTCGTTGACGACAATATCGGCTGAGCCGACCTCCACAGTCGTGGCTGGCCAGTTACCCATCTTGCGATGTATTCCAGAAATGCGAGAGAAGAGTGTGGACTTTCCGACATTCGGCCGCCCTACAAGAGCGACCAGTGGTGCTCTGAGAGCGGTAGCAGGAGACTCAGTCTGATTACACGATGAGCACATACCTAGACCTATCTCCCTGGTTAGCTGTAACTGCAGTTAATTTTTTCTGCCAAGTCGCAACTCAAAACAAGGCGGGTGTCATCCACTTTGACCAGGAAGCCGCGAGATGAGGTTCGCCCGATCAGTTCAATACTCGCCCCAAGCCGTATTCCGCTTGATTGAAGTCGGTTTAGGTACCGGTCTTCTCCGATAGCAATGACAACCGCTCCTCTGTTCTGCTCCATGGTCGCAAGGTTCACAGTGAAACGGTAGTGTAGAAATCGATTTTAGCAATGAAAATGTTGCGTAAATAACATTTCTTCCTGGTTTAGGCTATTCACATGAAGGCAATCAGAGTTGGGCATTTTGGTGGTCCTGAAGTCATGGAGTACGTCGATCTCGCAGATCCAGTTCCCAACGAGGCGCAAGAACTGATTTCGGTCACCTCTATCGGGGTCAACTACGCGGATACACATCAGATCGAAAACAGTTATCGCGTCCCGCAGACCCTTCCATTGTTTCCAGGCCTCGAGGTTGCTGGGATATCAACTTCCGGCAAGAGAGTGCTTGCACCGGTGTCGGGTGGTTATGCGCAGAAGGCACTTGCCGATAGGACGCAGTGCGTCGAAATTCCAGATGCTGTGAGTGACGAGCAGGCGCTCGCGATGTTGGTTCAGGGAACCACTGCTTGGCACATCTTGAAAACGGTAGGACACATCAAACCTGGCGAGTCAGTGGTGGTTCATGCTGCCGCTGGTGGAGTCGGAACAGTTTCAATTCAACTTGCAAAAATGTGGGGTGGAAAGGTCATCGCGGTGACCTCCGCAGGCGAAAAGGCCGAGCTTGCGAAAAAACTCGGTGCTGACACGTGGGTGGATGCCAATTCTGAAGATTTGGGTGCTGCGATTCTCGCTGCCAATAATGGAAAAAGAGTGAATATCGTTCTGGAGATGGTAGGCGGGAAGACATTCGATGCCAGCCTTGCCGTGCTTGCGCCTTTTGGCCGTCTCGTCACATTTGGATCTGCATCTCGACTCCCTGCAACTCCCATTGCACCAACCGCTCTTCTCGCTGGAACAAAGACGGTAGCCGGGTTCTGGCTCGGCAACTGCTTTGGAAATCCTGCGCTGGTTAATGACGTGATCCTTGAACTCTTCAAACTTATTGAGGCAGGCAAACTCCACCCGGTTGTCGGACCAATTTTTCCGTTGAGTCAGGCAACGGAGGCGCTACGCCAAGTTCTTGCACGGAAGACGACTGGAAAGGTCACTCTCAATCCAAATCTCTAAGCGTGCAATTTTCTGATTGGTGAGTACAGCCTGTACGCTGGCCCACATTCAGCGCCCCCCTAGCTCAGTCGGTAGAGCGTTTCCATGGTAAGGAAAAGGTCAACGGTTCGATTCCGTTGGGGGGCTCGGCGGGGTAGCTCAGCTTGGTAGAGCAAGCGGCTCATAATCGCTGTGTCGCCGGTTCAAATCCGGCCTCCGCTACTACCAGTTGCCTGGGCAAAACTCGGGCAATTTCACTACAAGGAGGAGCGTCAGGTACCCTGACCCTCTTACGTAAACGAAGAGGAACTAGGAGCAAGCCATGGCAAGCAAGAGTGCGGACGTCCGTCCAAAGATCACCATGGCCTGCATCGAGTGCAAAGAGCGGAACTACATCACCAAGAAGAACCGCCGCAACGATCCTGACCGCCTAGAGCTGAAGAAGTTCTGCCCACGCTGTAAGGCTGCCACAGTTCACCGCGAAACTCGCTAATGCTCAATCCCGATTCCGTCGGGCGCACATTTCACGGTGCGGAGTCAGTTTCTGTCACAGCTTCTGAAATCGCAGATTTTGCTGCCGTTATTGGCGAGAGCGATATCAGTGTTGCCCCTCCCACTTTCTCGATTCGCATCACCCTTGAGCAATCCCGATCCATTCTCTCTGACCCAAACGTCGGCCTTGATTGGTCCCGCGTCGTACATGGTGATCAGAAATTCGAAGTCCTCCGGCCGATAGTTGCCGGCGATGTTTTCCGCTGTTCGTCGACCATTGAAAACTACAAAGCGGTCGCGGGCAATGAGATTGTGACCATTCGATCAGATCTGCACTCTGGCGAAGAGTTGGTTGTCTCATCGTGGTCAACATTGGTGGTGCGCGCATGATCAACGCTGGTGACCAAATAGAGGAACGTGTCTTCTGGATTGATCGTGCATTGCTCAAGAAATACGCCGATGCCAGCGGTGACCAGAACCCCATTCATCAAGATGAAGTCTTTGCCAAATCAGTCGGACTTCCAGATGTCATCGCCCACGGAATGTTGACGATGGCACTGGTCGGGAAGTTTGTCTCGGATTGGGCTGGCGGCTCTGCGAATGTAAAAGAATTCTCTGCGCGATTCACCAAGCCAGTTGTTGTGCCAGCAGGCGAGAAAGTTGATCTCACTGTCTCTGCAACCGTGGCAGAGGTCTCGGAGAGTGGAGTTCATCTTAATATTCTCGCAACATCAGGCGGTGTAAAAGTTTTAGGTATGACAAAGGCACTGGTAGTAAGGTCATGAACATTCCAGAGGAAATCTGGAAACTTGGCGTGGAAAGGCAGGAGGCGAGGCAAGGGAGAGATTTCGCGCTTGCAGACCGTTTGAGGGATCAACTCGCTGATTTGGGTTGGGAAATTTTTGACCAAGCCGGGTCTTTTGAACTGCGCGAGAGGCTCAAATACACAGTTGTTGAGAATCTACGCGCAATAACTTCAATAATTGAACCGTGTGAGGTCGCAATTGCGATGATCATTCACGGCTTCGAAGAGGACGCGGTTGCAACTGTTAAATCGATCCGTCAATTCACTAGTGTGCCTATCGTTCTACTCTCTCTGGGCGATGTCGGATCACTCGTCGATGTCATTGATGCGAATACTGCGGTGCTTAAGGTCGACGAAGAGTGCGGGTGGGGTCCGGCAGCCAATGCGCTCCTTCAAAATATTCCCTGCCAATTCCTCATCATTATGGATCCTTCCACGCGATTTCTAGGGGACGCGATTACCCCCGTTCTTGATCAGTTGAAGGAAAGCACCTTCTCTGGGGTTGGCTGGAAGGGCGGTCTCATCAACATCGATGACGAGTGGCGCTCAGTCGATGACAAGGGACCAGGTGAAGTCGATGTTCTCTTTAGTTACTTCTTTGCCGTGGATCGACAGGCGGCTATCGAAGTCGGGGGATTTAATCCGCGAGCTCTCTACTATCGGAACGCAGATATCGAATTCTCATTGAGAATGCGGCACGCAAGGGGGCTTCTCCTGCAAATGGATTTGCCCTTAATGCAGGATCGACACCATGGGTACCACGATGTGGATTCAGACTTTCGCGATGTTCAGTCGAAGAAGAACTACGACCGCGTCCTTGAGCGCTTCCGCGGAAAGAATGCAATCTTGAGTCCGCGTAGGTAGCCTTTCATCCATGGGTCAACTTTCCGACTATACGAGTCTTCGCGTTGGCGGTCCCGCACAAGAAATCGTCAGT
>Ga0255338_1001618_pt1 | contig 40421 bp, 39 predicted proteins | sample MeOH1_35cm_T4_19_FD_203715 | JGI IMG/M metagenome (GOLD analysis project Ga0255338, IMG submission 203715) | Sandy soil microbial communities from University of British Columbia, Vancouver, Canada - MeOH1_35cm_T4_195 | ecosystem: Engineered > Artificial ecosystem > Sand microcosm > Unclassified ... | reverse complement strand
GGTGGCGGCTACGGCGGCGGCGGTGGCGGCGGTTACGGCGGTGGCCGCGATCGCGGCGGCGGCGGCGGCTTCGGCGGCGGCGGCGGTGGTTTCGGCGGCGGCGGCGATCGTCCCCGCGGCGCGATCGCCGGCTCCGGCTCCGGCGAGGTGAAGTGGTTCAACCCCACCAAGGGCTTCGGCTTCATCAAGCCCGAAGGCGGCGGCCAGGACATCTTCGTCCACATCTCCGCGGTCGAGCAGGCCGGCCTCTCCGGCCTCAACGAAGGCCAGCGGGTGAATTTCGACCTCGAACAGGACCGTCGCAGCGGCAAGACCTCCGCGACCAACCTGAAGGTCAGCGGCTAATAAGACTGAAGCGGGCCCGTCGCGCAGACGGGCCCGCGATCAGGCCGGGCTGAACCTGCCGGCCTCCAACGCGTTGAATGCGCCCGAGGAGTCCTCGTGGAGCGTGATCGATGCGTGCCCTGTTGAGCCTTGTCACTTGTAGCGTGTTCGCCTTGCCGGGCGTCGCGGGCGCGCAGGATTTGCTCACCCCAACCCCCTCGCCCTCGGCCCCGACGACGGTCGCGCCGGTGGACGTCACATCCATGCCGACCCTGGCCCCGCTGCCGACCGTGCAGCCGACCGTCGACGCCCCGCCCCTGGTCAGTGCGAAGCCGCCGCCCCCGCCCGTCAGCGACGCCGTCGCCGTCACGCCGCCCACAGGCCCGACCACCGTGGCGCCGGTGATCATCGCGAAGGAAGACAGCAACGTCGCCGGCAAGGTCGGCACGATCGTGGGCGGTGTCGCCGGGGGCGCGGCCGGCGCGGCGGTGGCGGGTCCGGTCGGCAAGTTCGCCGGCGGCTTCATCGGCAAGAAGGTGATCGGCGGCCTCTTCGGCGACGGCAAGGACAAGGTTCCCGAGGTCACCGTGGCCGAGGTTCCGCCCTCCGCCGAGACCGCGGCCGCGCCGGCCGTCGCCCATCCGGCGACCGCGCCGCCTCTCGAGGAACAGCCCTCGTAGCTACTTCCCGGGCTGGACCGGGGAAAGCCTGGCCGGGCCCTCGCCCGGCAACCTGGCCACATAGGGGCCGAACCGGGCGTCGGGGCTCATGTAGTCCGTCGACACATACTGCGCGCCCGAGGCGAAGGCCGCCGCCTGGCGTGTCGTGTCATTGGCCCGCGCCTCCCGGGTGTCGGCGTCGGCGCGGGTGCGGACGATCAGGCCGGCCTTGATCGCCGCGGCGATGCGGGCGGACTGCTCCCTGGGCTCATTCAGCGTGATGTAGCCGGCGGCGGGTGAGGCCTCGTCGGTATTCACGAAGGCGACGCGGCCCTCCAGCACCTTGCGGGTCTCGCGGTAACGGGCGACCTGGTCGGGCGGGCAATCCAGGGCGAACATCACCCGGCCCCGCGCGGTCTTCAGCGTCGGCCAGCCGCCGGCCGCCACCGCGTCGCGCAGGCTGGCGTGCTTTCCCTGGACCTGGTCGGGCGTGATCAGTTCGGCCTCGGGGAACACGGCGCGGATCTCGGCGTCGATCTGGTTCATGGCCGCGGCGTCGAACGGCGGGGCCTTGGTGGCGCCGGGCAGCGAGATCCCACCCTCCTTCAGGTTCATCAGGATGAGCAGCGGCACATGGTCCGGGTTGGCCTTGGACCAGTCGCGGATGTCCTTCAGGCAGCCCACGAACAGCGGGCAGACCGAGCGGTAATCCACCGACGCCTCGTGCAGCACCTTCAGCCCCGGCTGCTTCAGCGGGGCGAAGTCGTAGGGCAGAGCGTCCTTGCCGGCCATCCGAAAGCCCAGCGGCGCGGCGTAGGCCCCCGGCGTCGGATCGTAGACGACGTCGATCTCGAGCTGACGGGCTCCCGCGTCCAGTTGCCGCCTCAGCGGCGGGTGGCTGTAGTCGAGGCCGTTCGCCTCGCGGGGGTTGGCGGCGCGGATCATCGCCATCTCATTGGGGGCGATGGCCATCTTGTAGCTGTTGTGGGTGCCGATCGCCTGGATGGCGTTCATCGGCAGGGCGTCCACCGCGGCCCGGGTGCAACCGGCCTCTCCGGACGGCTTCTCCAGGTCGCAGGCGGCGGAAACGGTGGCGGCGGCGAGCAGGGCGGCGATCATGGCTTCGTCCTATTGGGCGGCGGCGACAGTAGCGTGACCGCTCACTTCCAGGGAATGCGCTCGGGTTCCTTCGGCACGCGGCCGGCCAGCAACGGCGGCAGGCGACCCACCAGGCCCGGCGGGAACACCCGGTCGGCCGTGGTCATCAGTTCCGGCAGGCTCCACCACCGGATGTCGTCGATCAGGTCGTGCTCGATCTGGGTCCAGGCCTTGCGCACCGGATCGCCGCCGATGCAGCGCGCGACGAAGTACTGTTCCTTGAACAATGTCGGCGCGGGCATCAGCATGACGCCCTCGCGCAGCCACACTACCGGCCCAAGGATGAAATCCTGGATGCCGGTTTCCTCCAGGATCTCGCGCGCCGCCGCCTCGGCATAGGTCTCGCCCGGCTCGACGCCGCCTCCGACTGTGAACCACACGCCGGGCCGGTCGCGCGCCGCGGGCATGCGGCCCTTCATCAGCAGGATGCGGTTGTCGGGGTCGAACAGCAGCACACGCGCCGTCGGCCGCTCCGGTTGTGCGCGACTCAACTTTTCCGTCATGCTCTGCCGTCGGCTATCGAACGCTTAATCACTCTCTCCCCATCCTCCCCAGATCGGCTTCCCCAGCCGTAACCATGGAACCATCGCATGTCGGACGATGTCTCCACCAGCAAGCGGGACCTTGTGGCCCGTGTGGCCACGCTTGAGCTGCTTGTGGCGGATTTGATCCACGCCCTATGGCGAGTCGATCCGCAAGGCATGCACCGGCTGGCCAACGAGGCCAGCCAGGACCTGGAAATCCAGAACGCCCCGATGCCCTTGCCCGTTGGCGAGCAGGATCGCGAGCGGCTGTTCAGCGTCCTTGAGATTCGCCAGCGGATGCTCAAGCGCAAGAAGGCCGACGCCTGAGCATACCGCATCTTAAGGGCCGGCCGCGCACGGTCGCGGCCGGGGGAACGTCCGCCTTGTCGTCTGCACACCGGTTTCTGGGCTTCGGCTTCGCCGCCGCCGACCTCCTGCTGGAGATCGGCGTGGACGGGCGCGTGACCTTCGCCCTGGGGGCCGGCGAGGCGGTGCTGGGGGCGCCCGACCGGGCGCTGTCCGGCCGCGCCTGGAAAGGCCTGTTCGATCCCGACGACCACGCGATGGTCGAGGCCCTGTTCGGCGGCCTCGACAGCGGGACCCGCGCGGGCCCGGTCGTGTTGCGGGTCGCCGGCAAGCGGGACGGCCACGCCAGCCTGACCGCGATCCGACTCATCGAGAACGGCGGCGCGATCTCGTGCGCCCTGTCCCGCGCCAGCAGCCGTGGCGCGCACGGCCTGCAGAGCCGCGAGGCCTTCGAATCCCGCGCCGCCGAGCTGCTGGCGGGCGCCTCGCAGGACCTGGAGCTGGCCTTCGTGGAACTGACAGGCCTGTCGGCGTCCGACGCCGCAGCCGAGGATCCCGCCCGTTTGGAAGCCCTGCTGGCCGGGGTGCTGCGCGCCCAGGCCTATCGCGGCGAGGGCGCGACCGCGGTTGGCCCCGACCGCTACGCCCTGGTCCGCGGCCGGGACGAGCCGACCGAGGCCATGACCCGTCGGATCGCCCGCGTCCTGACCGACGCCGGAGTCGACAACGTCGCCGCCACCGCCGCCGCCGTGCCCATGACCGGCGTCGAGGGCCGCAAGCCCACGATGCAGGCCCTGCGCTACGCCCTGAACCTGGTGCTGAAGGAGGGACTGTCGGACACCCTGCCCGGCGATCTCGCCCAGGCGCTGGACGAGGCGATGCGCACTACGCTGAACAACGCCGGCGCCCTAGGGGCCGCGATCCAGCACCGCCGTTTCACCCTCGCCTACCAGCCGGTGGTGTCGCTCGACAGTGGCGGCCTCCACCACCACGAAGTCCTGGTCCGCTTCGGCTCGGAGGGCAGTCCGTTCCCGACCATCCTCATGGCCGAGGAGATGGACCTGATCGAGCCGCTGGACATGGCCATCCTTGAGGAAACGCTGAAGGCCCTCCAGCACGACGCCGGCCTCGTCCTGGCGGTCAACGTCTCGGGCCGCAGCCTGATGCGCGAAAGCTACGTCCAGGGCGCGCTCAGCCTGCTGAAGGCGCGGCCGTGGGCGCGGGGCCGGCTGATGTTCGAACTGACCGAGAGCGCCGCCGTCGAGGACCTGGCTCAGGCCGACCGTCACCTGCAGGCTCTCCGCGCCGCCGGCTGCGAGGTCTGCCTCGACGACTTTGGCGCCGGGGCCGCCTCGCTGGCCTACCTCCAGCAACTGACCCTCGACCTGGTGAAGATCGACGGCCGCTACATCCGCGACCTCGCCCATGGCGGCCGAGAGGCCACCTTCGTGAAGCACCTCGTGAACATGTGCGCCGAACTGAACGTCCGCACCCTGGCCGAGATGGTCGAGACGCCCGAGGCCGAGGACGCCGTCCGCCGCGCGGGCGTCCACTACGCCCAGGGCTGGCTCTATGGCCGGGCTCACGAAACGCCCGCCGACGAAGCCACGGTGGTGGCCCGAGGCCGCGCGCGGGAGGGCGCCCTGGCGATCCGCTCGGCGCTCGACCGCTAGCTCACGACTTCTTGAGGCGCGTCCCGGAAAACTCCGGGCGTAGGGTTTTCCGGTAAGGGCGGCGTTGGCTGGCTCTGTACCGGTCAGCGACCGCTCATAACCGCGCGCAAGAGCGCCACGGACTCCCGCATGGCGGGGCGCTCTCGGCGCCATCGGTGATGGGAGAACGCGACCATGGCAATCCGAGATACGGGGTCGGTTCGGGCGCTTGCGCTCGTCGGCCCCACGAGCGCCGGCAAGACGGCCCTTATGGAAGCCCTGCTGGAAGCCGCCACCGGCCAGGCCGTGCGGCCCGGCGAAGTGGGCGATTCAAGCCCCGAGGCCAAGGCCCGCGGCCACTCGGTGGAGCTGAACCTTGCGGGCTTCGACTTCATGGGCGACCGCTACGCCATCGTCGATTGCCCCGGCTCCCTGGAATTCTGCGCCGAGATCGATCCCGCCCTGGCCGCCGTCGACCTCGCCATCGTGGTCGCCGAACCCGACCCCGCCAAGGCCGTCCTCCTGCAGCCCACGCTGCGCGAACTGGAGCGGCTGGGAGTGCCCCACGCCCTCTTCATCAACAAGATGGACCTGGCCCGCGGCACGCTCGGAGAGCTGCTGGAGGCCCTGGCCCCGGTGTCGTCCGTCCCGCTGGTGGCGCGCCAGATCCCCATCTGGAACGACGACAAGATCTCCGGCTTCATCGACCTCGCCCTCGAGCGGTGCTTCGTTTACCAGCCCGGCAAGGCCAGCGAACGGGTCGATATCCCCGCCGACCTCCAGCAGGAGGAAGCCGACGCCCGCTTCCACATGCTGGAGCAGATCGCCGACTTCGACGACGACCTCCTGGAACAGCTGCTCTCCGACGTGGTCCCGAGCCGCGACGCGGTGTTCGCCGACCTGGTGCGGGAGTTGAACGAAGGCTTGATCGTCCCGGTGTTTTTCGGCTCGGCCCAGAATGGCTTCGGCGTCCGCCGACTGTTGAAGGCTCTGCGCCACGAGACCCCGCCCCCCGAGCGCGCGGCCCAGCGGCTGGGCGTCACCCAGGGCGCCTATGTGATGAAGACCGCCTATGCCGGCCAGTCCGGCAAGCTGGCCTACGCCCGGGTGTTCGGAGCGAAGCTGGCGGACGGCGCGGACTTCGTCATGCCCGACGGGCAGAAGAGCCGCGCCGGCGGGCTCAGCCAGGTGCAGGGTTCGACGCTCCGCAAGATCACCGACGCGGCGGTCGGCGAGGTCTGCGCCATCGGCAAGGTGGAACAGGCGAGCGCCGGCCAGATGCTGTCGACCACCGGCCAACCGCAGGCTGTGCAGGCGGCGGCCCGGTCGCGGCGGCCCCTGTTCTCCGTGGCGCTGATGGCCAAGAACCGCAACGACGACGTCCGCCTCTCCGGCGCCCTCGGCAAGCTGGTCGAGGAGGACCCCGGCCTGTCGCTCACTCACGACGCCGAGCAGCGTCAGGTGCTGCTGGCCGGCCAGGGCGAGGGGCACGTGCGCCTGGCGCTGGAGCGGCTGAAGCGCCGCTACGGCGTCGAGATCGACACCATCCAGCCCAAGACCCCCTACCGCGAGACCATCGCCAAGGCCGCCACCCAGCGCGCGCGGCACAAGAAGCAGTCGGGCGGCCACGGCCAGTTCGCCGACGTCACCATCGAAGTGCGGCCCCTGCCCCGCGGCTCCGGCTTCGTCTTCCAGTCGAAGGTGGTGGGCGGCGCGGTGCCCAAGCAATGGATCCCGGCGGTGGAGACCGGCGTCCGCGACGGCCTCGCCAAGGGGCCGCTGGGCTTCCCGGTCACCGACCTGGAGGTGACCCTGACCGACGGCATGACCCATGCGGTCGACAGCTCCGAAATGGCCTTCCGAACCGTGGGCCGGCTGGCGATCGAGGAGGCCCTCAAGGTCGCCGGCTCCACCCTCCTGGAGCCTATCGAGAAGCTGACGGTCTTCTCCCCCTCCAACAGCGCCAGCCACGTCACCTCGGCCCTGACCGCCCGGCGCGGCCAGATCCTGGGCCTTGGGCCACGCGAGGACTGGCGCGGCTGGGAGCGCATCGAGGCCTACCTCCCGCAGAGCGAGCGGCAGGACCTGATCGCCGAGCTGCGCGGCCTCACCCAGGGCCTGGGCGCCTTCGAGGCCGACTTCGACCACATGAGCGAACTGCACGGCCGCCTCGCCGAGGAAGCGGCCCAGGGCGCGCGGGCCAATGCGTAGCTAGAAGGAGCCGCCGCGTCCCCTGGGCGCGGCGGCGGCCGTCTCAGGCCGCAACGCCGCGCCGGAGGCGAAGCGCAGAGCCGGTAACGCCAAAGCCGACCAGCATGAGCGCCCACACGCCCGGCTCGGGGGTCGGCATCCGCTGGAGCACGAATCTGTCAATCAAGGGGCCGACGTTGTCGTTGCTCGTCGTGGAGACATAGGCCGAAAGAGAGCCTGACGTCGTGGCCAGGAACCTGATCTGGCGCTGCTGCCAGTCCGCATTCGACGCCAAGGCCGTCTGGCCAGCGCTGAGGTTGGTACCCGTTCCCGTGAGGCTCGGCAGCACGTTCAGTGAGCCCGCAGTCTGGGCAGTCGTGTAGCCGAACGGGTTGTCGCTCTGAAAACCGAACTCCCACTGGTCCGAGCCGCCGCGCTGGTTGCCAGCCACGATGATCGACAACTCGATGAAGTCGCCGGCATTGAAAGTGAACGACTGGGTGCGGAGCAGGCCGCCGTTGGGCGGCGAGCTCGTGCCATCCAGGTCCACGTACGCGTTGTTTCCCGTTAGATTCCAGGCGTTTGGCGTGCCAATCAGGTCGACCGATCCGTCCGCGACCGTCAGGTCGCTGAAGCCATGAAAATCGAGATCGTACTTTCCGTCGCTATGCTGCGTCGGGTTGTAGCCGTCGAAATCATCGTAGATGAGGATGGTTGCCTGGGCCGGAGCGCCGGCAATGAGCGCCAACGCGGCGGCGCAGGCTGCCAGTACGGGTGCCTTCATCAGTCATTCTCCACAGGCGGACTTCCCGCATAAGCCACGGCGGCGCGGCCGGCAAAGACCTTCGCCGAACTGGCGAATCCAGCGCCGCTGGGAAGGGCCGAGGCGTCCGATAACGCGAGATGGCCTCTGCCGTGGCGGTCGGGCCGAAGCCCGGCAATTGGCGTACGCGGCAAGTCGGAGTAGCACGCGCCCATGCAGCGCCTGGCCCTCACCGCCCTCCTCGTCCGCGACTACGACGAGGCGATCGCCTTCTATGTCGGCAAGGCCGGGTTCGAACTGGTCGAGGACACCGACATGGGCGCAGGCAAGCGTTGGGTGGTGGTGCGGCCGCGGGGCTCGCAGGGCGGGCTGCTGCTGGCCAGGGCCGTGGGCGATCAGGTCCGCGCGGTGGGCGACCAGGCCGGGGGGCGCGTCTTCCTGTTCCTGGAGACCGACGACTTCGCCGGCGACCACGCCCGCATGACCGCCGCCGGCGTCCGGTTCCTGGAAGAACCCCGCCACGAGCCCTATGGCAGCGTGGCGGTGTTCGAGGACCTCTACGGCACGAAGTTCGACCTCATTCAGCGGGCACAGGCTGCGCCTGAGCGGCGATGAGGGCGTTGTCGATCTCGTCGGCCCTGAGCGCGGCCGGACGCTTCACGTGGCGCTCGGCATAGGCCTCGAACGCCGACCGTTTCTCGATGGTCCCGAAGTTCATGCCCCACGACAGATGCGAGGCGATATAGAGGTCGGCGGCGGTGAAGCTGTCGCCCGCCAGGTATTCGCGGCCCTTGAGCGCGCCCTCCAGCGTGTTCAGCACGTCGTCCATGCAGCCGAACCCGACCGAGGCGCGCTGGTCTTGCGGCACCTCGACCTTGACCGATGCGAAGGCGATCGCCTGCTCGATCGGCCCGGCCCCGAAGAACAGCCAGCGATAGTAGGATCCCCGCGCCTTGCTGCCGGGCGGCGGCGCGAGATTGGCCTGCGGGAAGGCGTCGGCGAGGTAGGCGCAGATCGCGGCGCACTCGGTCACCACCACGCCGTCATGGACGATCGCGGGCACCTTGCCCATCGGGTTGATCGCCAGGTACTCGGCCGACTTGGCGTCGCCAGTCTCCCAGCGCAGCACCTTGGTGTCGTACGGCTGGCCCACTTCCTCCAGCATCCAGCGGATGATGCGGCCGCGCGACATGGGGTTGGTGTAGAAGACGAGGTCGGACATGGGGGGGCTCCTTCGGTTCGCCCCGCATAAGACACCCGGCCTGCTGACAGGGCCATGTCAGCAGTGTTGCGTCAGAAGACGGGTTGCAGGCGCCGCGCCATCCGCCGGCGCATCCAGATCTCGGCCAGGATCAGGTTCGGGATCCAGGACACCCAGGCCGTCAGGCGGTAGCCGACCATGAAGTCATACCCCAGCATCGGGGCAATCGGCAGGCAGAGGCGCAGGGTCACGGCGGCGAAGGTCATGGCGAACGAGCGGATCATCCAGCGCCGATGCTCCTCGAAGCGCCCTTCGCGCGCAAACCGCCAGGCCTGGGTCGTCGCGTAGATCCAGAGCAGGCCCAGCAGGCCGAAGCCCACCCCCGCGAAGGTCCCCGCCGTCGTCCCGAACGCCAGCCGCAGGCCGGCCAGCCCGCCGACGATGCAGCCGGTCGCATAGATGCGGCCCAGCCAGCGATGGACGGACCGCCGGCCACGCAGCGCGGGCAGGAACTGGAACCCGCCCACCAGCAGCGCGGTCGCTGCGCCGCCCGCGTGCACCGCCAGCCAGGGCCTGGCGAACAGGTTGCCCAGGATCTCCGGTGAAGCGGGGCCGATCCCCGCCACGAAGCGATAGGAGAAGAGCGCTACGCCCACGCTCAGGAAGGCCGCCAAGCCCCACAAGCCCATGGAAACCTTGCTGTTCATCGCGGTCGATCTCCGTCTCCGACCGCCCCGGGATCGCAGGTTCGCCGCCCGGCTGCCTAGGGGTCCTTCCGCGAACGGCGCCGTTGCTGCGCGAACGGATGCGCCCGGTCCGCCACTCGTGGCAGTCTCGCGCGAACGACTCGCCGCCCGAGGCCCGATGCCCGCGTTCTCCGCCCCGCCCTGGATCCGCCGTCTGGCCGCCGACGTGGCCATGTACACGGCGATCGGAGTGGTGATGGCGTTCCTGGGCCCGTTCCAGACCGCCGAGCGGCCGCTTGGCGAGCGGTTCGCCTATTGGCTGCTCTGCATGGTCGGCGGCGGGCTCATCGGCACGGCCATGGACGAACCCCTGCGTCGGCGCGTCAGCCACTTCTGGCTGCGGCTGGTCGCGGCCAGCGCGCTGATGACGCCCTTCGTCACGGTGCTGGTCGGGCTGGTGAACCACTTCTTGGTCGGCATGCGGTTGTCGTGGGGAAACCTGGCGGAGCCGACCTTTCAGGTGTTCGTGGTCTGCTTCGCAACCATGTGCCTGCGCCAGCTCGCCTGGGCCCAGGCGGCCCGGCCCGCGCCCGCGCTCATGCCCGAAGACGGCGGAGACCCGACGGCCGCCTTCCGCCTGCGGCTTTCGGCCAAGCGGCGGGAGGCGGCGCTGATCGCGGTGGAGGCCGAGGACCACTACCTGCGGGTCCACACCGACGCCGGCCAGGAACTGATCACCGCCCGCTTCGGCGACGCGCTTGAGGAGCTGGGCGCCGCGCCCGGTTTCCGCACCCACCGATCCTGGTGGGTGGCGGCGAACGCCATCGACGACGTCAAGTGGCTGCGCGGCCGGGGCGAAGCGAAGCTGAAGTGCGGCCTCGTCGTCCCGATCAGCCGCAGCAACGCGGCGCCGCTGAAAGCGGCGGGCTGGTTCTAGAGCCGCCCCCTTTTAAAGCCGCGACGTCGCGATCTGGGTGTCCGCCCGCCGCCACGCCTCGCCGAGCTCCGCCTCGGTCTTCTGCAGTTCGGCGGTCTTGCCCTGGGCCTTCAGCGCCACCGCCAGGCCCATCAGGGCCCAGCCGTCGCGGCGATAGTGGTGCAGGCTGTCGCGATAGACCGCCTCGGCCTCGCTCGGCTTGCCGGCCTCCAGCAGCGCCGCGCCCAGCAGGTGGGCCACCGGCCGGTGCCAGTAGGCCGGCTCGGTGTAGGGCAGCGCCCGCTCCAGCGCCTGGGCCTTGCGGAAGTGCTCGACGGCGCCGGCCAGGTCGCCGGACTTGCGCGCGATCTCCCCGTCCACGCTGGCCAGGGCCACCGGGATCATCGCCTCGGCCGGCACGCCGAACGCCTCGTAGCGGGCGAAGTCGGCCTTCTGCAACGCGGCCAGCTTCTTCCGGTCCGCGGCCGCGCGACCGAGCTGGCCCGTGTTGGCGTGGGCGAAGGCCTGGGCGTAAAGCCACATGGCGTTGTCCAGGGTCAGCATCTTGTCGGGCGCGGGCTCGGCCAGGATCTCACGATACTTCCCGAACCGCAGCAGCGTCACGATCGGCGTGAAGTTGTACAGCTCCGCCACCGAGAGCTGCTTCGACAGGTTGGGCGCGTCCACCGCCTTCACCAGCCGTCGCGAGGCGTCGATGGCGGCCTGGTAGCGGCCCTCCATCTCGGCCGAGGTCCATAGGAAGTGGATGTTGTGGCCGTAGTAGCCGGCCGGATAGAAGCCCTGCGCCTTGCAGGCGGCGATATAGGCCTCGTCCACCAGGGCCGCGGCCTCGTTGGCGGCCGCGGCGTCGGCGTAGCGGCCCACGCGGTAGTAGATGTGGCTGGGCATGTGGACGATGTGGCCCGCCGCCGGCATCAGCTTCAGCAGCCGGTCCGCCGCCGGCTCGGCCCGCTCGGGCGTGGTCGAGGCCTCTACCGCATGGATGTAGAGGTGCAGCGCGCCGGGGTGGTTCGGCGCCTTGGCGATGACCTTTTCCAGCGTGGCGACGATGGTCGCGCCGTGGCCCTTGGGGGTCTGCTTGTCCGCCTCCCAATAGTCCCAGGGCTGGGTGTCCATCATGGCCTCGGCCCAGAACGTCTGGGCGTCCATGTCGTCGGGATATTTCGCGGCCAGCTCGCCCATGGCGGCAGCGAAGGCCGCGTTCAGGGCCGCGCGGTCTGCGCCCTTCTTCTCGGCGTAGCGCTTGGACAGCGCGGCGATCCAGGCCTGTTCGCGCTCGCTCACCTTGGGCGCGCCGGCTTCGGCGTTCTTCAGCGCCTGCCACGCCGCCGGGATGGCGTCGTCCGGCATGGGCAGGTTGATGTTCGAACCCAGAGCATAGGCCACGCCCCACCAGCACATGGCGCAGTTGGGATCCAGCCGCGCGGCCTCGCGGAACGAGCGGATCGCCTCGGCGTGGTTGAAGCCGAAAAGCAGGTTCACGCCCTGGTCGAAGAACGCCTGCGCCTCGGGCGTGGCCGTCACCTTCATCCTGTGGACGCCCAGGTCCTTGAACACCGGGGCGCCCGGCTTGTCGGCCTGGCCGCCATAGATGGACGGCATGGGCGGCAGGCCCATGCTCATCCCGGTCATCTTCGACATGTCGTGCTGCTGGGCGGCGGCCCCGCCCGCCCACAGACACGCGGCTGCGGCGAACAATGCGGCGCGGATTGTCATGGCAGTTCTATTCCCTTCGGCTCAGGGGCCGGAGGTTGGCGCCAATCCTCGCGCATTTCGACTGTACTTACGGTCGGTTTTTCCCGGCCGCAGGCAAAGGCCGTCCTTTTCAGACCTGCGAGGCCACCCACTCCTGGACCTGGCGTTCCAGCACCGTCAGCGGCATCGAGCCCGAGAGCAGCACCGCGTCGTGATAGGCCTTGAGGTCGAACTTCCGACCCAGCTTGGCCTTGGCGTCCTCGCGGACCTTGGCCCACACCGTGTGCCCGACCTTATAGCTGTTGGCCTGGCCGGGTGAGGAGAAGTAGCGCTCGACCTCGCGCTGGGCCCGGCTCTCGGTGTTGCCGATGGTGTCGACCATGTACTGGGTGGCCTTCGCCCGGCTCCAGCGCTTGTAGTGGATGCCGGTGTCGGTCACGAGCCGCGCGGCCCGGAACAGCAGCGACTGAAGATACCCCGCCTGGCCCAGCGGGTCGCCTTCGTAGGCCCCCATCTCGTCGGCCAGCTGCTCCGAATACAGCGCCCAGCCCTCCGAGAAGGCCGAGAACCCGAAGCCGGCCCGGCGGATCATCGGGATGCGGCCGCTCTCCTGAGTCAGGGCGACCTGCAGGTGGTGGCCAGGCACCGTCTCGTGGACCGCCAGGGTCTTGAGATTATAGCGCGGCCAGTCGCTGGTCTCCTTGAGGTTGATGTAGAAGGCCGCCGGCCGCGAGCCGTCCAGCGCGGCGGACTGGTAGTAGCCGTTCGCCGCGCCGTCCTGGATGAACGCCGGCACCCGGCGCACCTCGACCGGCGCCTTGGGCAGGGTCGAGAAGGCCCGCGGCAGCAGCTTGTAGAGATCGGCCACGTCGGTGTTGAGGTCGGCGATCATCTTCGCCCGGCCCTCGTCGGTGGCCGGATAGACCTGCGCCGGGTCCTCGTTCAGCTTCGTCAACCGCTGCGCGATCGTGCCCTGGGTCATGCCCTGGGCCTTGAGGATGGCATCCAGGCGCGCGCCGATCTCGGCCACCTGGGTCAGGCCCAGCTGGTGAACTTCCTCCGGTGAATAGTTGGTCGTCGTCGAGGCCTTCACTGCGTCGGCATAGTAGGCGTCGCCGCCCGGCAGGGCCCAGACGCCGGTGTCCGGCTTGGCCTTGGCGCGCACCGCCTGCATGGCCGCGATCTGGCGGTCCAGGGCCGGATAGACCTCGGTCTCGACGATCTTCTGGGCGCGGGCGGCCCAGTCTCCGTCCAGCTTCGCCGCGGCGGCCTTCTTGGCCATCGACGTGGTCAGGATCACCTTGTCAGCAGGCTGGCTGCGCAGCGCCTTCATCTGGCCCAGGGCCAGATCGCAGACGAAGTCCGGCGGGACGACGCCGGCGGCCACGTCGGTCTTCTGGCGCGCCACGTCGTTGTCCATGGCCTTGGCGAAGGCCGACAGGCGCGAGAGATAGGCCTGCGCATCGTCGGCGTTGGCCACCTTGTGCTGGCTATCCAGGAAGTCGGGGACGTTGGCGTAGGCCCCGCCCCGCTGGCTGATGACATAGGGGCTGAAGTTCCCGCCCACGTCGCCGAACGCGTACTTGTCGCCGTTCCGCACGGCCTGTTCGTTGGCGTAGAGCACGACGTCCAGGTCGACCTTCGAGCTAGCCGAGAGCTTGGCCCGGTCGACGGCCTTCAGCTCCTTCACCCACGTCCGGGCGCGCTCCAGGCGCTTCTGCTTGCCGGCCGCCGAGTTGTCGTCGAGCTGCGACTTCAGGGCTGCGCGGGCGCCCTTGTCCAGGCCCAGCGAGGTGGCGAACCTGGGGCTGTCGTCCACGGTCTGCTCGAACATCTTGTCGAGTTGGGCGCGGAGCCTGGCGTCCTCGGCGCCGGCTTGCGCGAAGGCCGGCGCGGCGGTGGCTAGCGCGGCCCCCGCGGTGGTGACGAGGAAACGGCGGCGGTCGATCTGGTTCATCTGTTCCCTAAGCCTTGTTCGTCGCGATCCAGCGGTCGACCACACCCTCGACCACGGTCAGGGGCATGGCGCCGCCGAGCAGCACGGCGTCGTGGTACTTGCGGATGTCGAAGCGCGGACCCAGCGCACTCTGCGCTTTGGCCCGCAGGCGCAGCCAGGTGAGCTTGCCCACCATGTAGGCGCAGGCCTGGCCCGGGCGGATGCAGTAGCGCTCGATCTCGGTGGTGGCCGACGAGGCGGGGCTGCCGTCGATGGACACCATGGTCTCGATCGCCTTCTCCCGGCTCCAGCGCATGGCGTGCAGCCCGGTGTCGACCACCAGGCGCGCGGCGCGGAACAAGGAGGCCTGGATCTGACCCAGTTCGCCCAGCGGATCGTCCTTGTATAGCCCCATCTCCAGCGCGACCTGCTCGGAATAGAGCGCCCAGCCTTCCGCGAACGCCGGGAAGCCGGCCATCTTGCGCAGCATCGGCAGGTCGGCCTCCTGCTGCAGCGAACGCTGCAGGTGATGGCCCGGAATGGCCTCGTGATAAGTCAGGGTCTTCAGCGTCCACGAGGGGTTCTCGGCGCTGTCCCTGAGGTTGATCCAGTAGATCCCCGGCCGCGAGCCATCCAGGGCGGGGCGGTTGTAGTAGCCGCCCGGCGCGCCCGCCTCGATGAACTTGGGCACCCGGCGGATCTCGACATTGGCCTTGGGCACGGTCCCGAACATGGCCGGCAGCTTCGGCCGGATCTCCGCCACCATGCCGTTCAGGTCGGCGATCAGCTTCTCCTTGGCCTCGTCGGTGTTGGCGTAGTGATATTTGGTGTCCTTGAAGAGCGCGGCGATCCGCTCGCCCACCGTGCCCTGGGTCATCCCCTGGCCGCGCAGGATCACGTCGGCCCGCGCGCCCAGTTCCTTCGCCGTCTCGAGGCCCATCTGGTGGACCTCCTTCGGCGTGAGCGTGGTCGTGGTGAAGTTGCGCAGCGCGTCGCGGTAGTAGGCCTCGCCGTCCGGCAGCTTCCAGACGCCGGCGTCGCGGGTGGCCTTGGGCTGCAGCGACTGCAGGAGCGCGATCTGGCGGTCCAGCGCCGGATAGACGTCCGAGGCGATGATCTTCTCCGCCTGCCCCGCCCAGTCGCCCGCGACGCCCTTGGCCTTGGCCCGGTCCGAGAGCTGGGTGGTCAGCGGCGAGGCGGCGGGCGCGGAGCTCCGCAGCCCGTGCATCTGGTGCAGCGCCCGTTCCAGGATGAACGCCGGCGGCACGACGCCCAGCCCCACGTCGCGGCGGACGCGGGCCGCCTCCTCGTCCATCACCGTCCCGAAGGCCGAGAGGCGGGCGAGGTAGGCGTCGCAGTCCGTCTTGGTCTCGATGGCGTGCTGCGAGCCCAGGAAGTCGGGGATGTCCTGATAGGCGCCGGTGAGCTGCGACAGGACGTAGGGCTGGCCCGCCCCCTCCATCCCAAAGGCGTAGCGCCTGCCCGCGGCCGCATCGCCTTCCAGCGTGAACAGCACGGCGTCGTAGTTGGGCTGGTCGGCCGGGCTCAGCTTCGACCGGTCCACGGTCTTCAGCTCGGCCAGCTGGCGCAGCGTGCGGGCCTTGGACTCCGCCAAGTTCTGCAGAGAGGCGCTGTCCAGCTTGGACTTCGCCGCCGCGCGCGGCCCCTTGTCCAGGCCCAGCCGGGTCACGGCCTCCGGCGAGTCAGCCAGGTTCTCCTCGAAGAACCGGTCGAAGATCGCCCGGAGCTTGGCGTCTTCGGACGTCCGCTGAGCGAAAGCGGGCCCGGCGACCGCAGCGGCTGCCGCGGAAACGGCAAGAAAGGTTCTGCGGTCCACTAGGACTCCTGAATGTCTGAATCGTGGGTTAGGCGGCTTCCCCCGTTCGACGGGGGAAGTGGCCCGACGCCGCAGGCGAGGGCCGATGGGGGAGCGTGTTCCAGTATCACTTCCCCCATTGTCGCCCGCCTACGGCATCGGCGACATTTCCCCCGCAAGCGGGGGAAGACAGGAGATCGACCATCCCCGTCACGCCTTGGTCCTGGCGATATAGAGGTCGACCACATTCTCCAGCGCCGTCAGCGGCATGGAGCCGGACAGCAGCACCGCGTCGTGGAACTTGCGGGGGTCGTATTTCGCGCCCAGCGCCTTCTTCGCCTTCTCGCGCAGGCGCAGGATCGTGACCTTGCCCACCATGTAGCTGCAGGCCTGGCCGGGCCACACCGAGTAGCGCTCGATCTCCTGGGCGGCCAGCGGCTCAGGGTCGCCCTCGATGGCGCGCATCTCGGCGATGGCCTTCTCGCGGTTCCACCTCAGGTCATGCAGGCCGCTGTCGGTGACCAGCCGCGCCGAGCGCAGCAGGGCGTCGTGGATGTAGCCCAGTTCGTTCAGCGGCTCGCCCTTGTAGACGCCCATCTCCTGCACGACCTGCTCGGAATAGAGCGCCCAGCCCTCGGCATAGGCGCCGAAGCCCATCACCCGCCGGATCATCGGCAGGTCGGCCTCGCGCTGCAGGGTGATCTGCATGTGATGGCCCGGGTTTCCCTCATGATAGGTCGTCGTCGGCAGGAACCAGTACGGGCTCTCCGCCGTGTCGCGCAGGTTCAGCCAGTAGACGCCCGGGCGCGAGCCATCGAGGCTGGCCGCCTCGTAGTGCGTCGACGCCCCGCCCTCGGTGGCCGGCGGGATGCGGCGGATCTCCAGCGGCGCCTTGGGCAGGGTTCCGAACTGCTCGGGCAGGCGCTTGCCGATCTGCGCCACCACCTTGTTCAGGTCGGTGATGATCTGGGTCTTGCCGGCGTCGGTGTTCGGATAGACGCCCTTCTTGCTCTCGTAGAGGGCGATGTAGCGCTCGCCCACCGTGCCCTTGGTGAAGCCCAGTTCCTTGAACAACACGTCGGCCCGCGCCGACAGTTCGGCGGTCACGTCTCGGCCCATCTTGTGGACCTCGGCCGGAGTGATCTTGCTGGTGGTCTGGGCGTAGAGGACCTGGGCGTAATAGGCCTCCCCGTCGGGCAGCCGCCAGCAGCCGGCGTCGTGCACGGCCTTCGGCTTCAGGCTCTCCAGCAGCGCCATCTGCCGATCCAGCGCCGGGATAACCTTGCCGTCGTAGATCGCCGTCGCCTGGGCCGACCAGTCGCCGGCTACGCCCTTGGCCTTGGCCTTGGTCGCGAGCGAGGTGACCAGGGTCGACTTGTCGGCCGGGGCCCGCAGCACCGCCATGCCCTTGAGAGCGCCCGCGATCGCGAAGTCCGGCGGGACAACTCCCAGGCCGACGTCGTGGCGCACCCGCTCGACTTCGGCGTCCATCATGGTCGCGAACGCTTCCAGGCGCGCCAGATAGGCCTGGGCGTCCTCGCGGGTCTCGACACTGTGCTGGCTGTCCAGGAAGTCCGGCACCTCCTGCCAGGCGCCGCAGATCTGGGCCAGGACGTAGGGGCTGCCCGACCCGGCCGCGCCGTACTTGAACCGCCTGTTGCCGTCCTCGGTGGTCTGCAGCTCGAACAGCAGGGTGTCGTAGTTCACCGCCGCCATGCCGGTGAGCTGGCTGCGGTCGATGGCCTTCAGGCGCCGCAGCTGGTCGGAGTTGCGGGCCTTGCGCTTCTCGACGCCCGCCAGCGAGCCGTCGTGCAGCTGCGCCTTGGCGGCCGCCCGCTCGCCCTTGTCCAGGCCCAGGGAGGTGACCAGCTCGGGATTCTCGTCGAGCGTCTCCTTGAACACCTGGTCGAGGAAGACCGTGAGCTGCGCGGCGGCGCCGGAGGCGGGCTGAGCGGAGGCCCGGGTCGCCGCCATAGTGGCGAGAGCCCCGGCGGCGATCATCAGCTGACGACGGTTCTGCACGAACGCGCCTCCCCAGTTACAGGTTATGTGACGCGAAGGCTTAGAGGTCGCGGCGCGGACCCGGCAAGCGCCAGCACGGATCGGCGCATTAATTCCCGGTAATGCGAAACAACCTGCCCTTCCGCCCTAGCGAAGGCCGGTCGGATCGGTTGATATGCCCCCGCTCGAAGCAAGGAATCCATCACGATGTTACGCGTCTCGCGGCATGGGATCGCCGCCGTCCTCTCGCTCACCCTGGCTACGGGCGCGTTCGCCGCCACCAAGCCCGCACAGGCCGACAGGACCATCGGCGCCATCCGCGACAGCGCGGGGTTCAAGGCCGCCATGGCGACCCTGGACCGCGAGCACGACCGCATCGTCGAGGACACCATCACCCTCACCGAAATCCCCGCTCCGCCCTTCAAGGAGCAGAAGCGGGCGGAGGCCTACATGGCCATGCTGAAGGCCCACGGCCTCACCGACGTCGAGATGGACGCCGAGGGCAACGTCATGGGCCTGCGCCGCGGGACCGGGCCGGCCGGCGCGCCGCTGGTGGTAATCGCCGCCCACCTCGACACCGTCTTCCCGGAAGAGACCAACGTGAAGGTCCGCCGCGAGGGGACCAAGCTGCATGCGCCGGGCGTCGGCGACGACACCCACTCCCTGGCCGTCCTGCTGGGCTACATCCGCGCGCTGGACGCCGGCAAGGTGAAGACGAAGAAGGACATCCTGTTCGTCGGCAACGTCGGCGAGGAGGGCCCGGGCGACCTGCGCGGGGTCCGCTACATCTTCACCAAGGGCAAGTACAAGGACCGCGTCGCGGCCTTCTTCTCCATGGACGGCACGTCCGCGGAGCGGGTGACCTTCGGCGCCGTCGGCTCCAAGCGCTACCGCGTCACCTTCAAGGGCCCGGGCGGCCACAGCTACGGCGCCTACGGCCTGGTGAACCCCATGGCGGCCATGGGGAACGCGGTGGTCGAGATGAACAAGATCGTCACGCCCACCCAGCCCAAGACCACCTACGCCACGAGCGTCGTCGGCGGCGGCACCAGCGTGAACTCCATCCCAGACGCCATCTGGCTCGAGGTCGACATGCGCTCCGAGAGCAGGGAGGAGCTGGCCAAGGTCGACGCCAGGTTCCTGCAGATCGTCGACGCCGCCGTGAAGGCCGAAAACAGCGCCCGCTCCACCCGCGCCGGCCAGATCAGCGCCGACGTGAAACAGATCGGCGAACGGCCCACGGGCGCCACCAAGGAAGACGCCGAGATCGTCCAGATCACCGCCGCCGCCGTCCGCGCGGCCGGCTACCCCAAGGCCGTGCTGGGCGCGAGCTCCACGGACTCGAACATCCCGATCAGCCTGGGCATCCCCGCGGTGACCATCGGGTCCGGCGGCACGGGCGGCCGGGCGCACGCCGTGGACGAGTGGATCGACGTGGCCAAGCCGGAAAGCCTGAAGGGCATGGGCGTCGGTCTCTCGGCCCTGCTGGCGATGGCCGGGGACGACTAGGCCGTGGCCGCCGTCGCCGTCATCGGCGGCGGGCCCGCGGGCCTGTTCGCGGCCGAGACCCTGGCGGCGGCGGGCCATTCCGTGACGATCTACGACCGCATGCCATCGGTGGGCCGCAAGCTGCTGATGGCCGGTCGCGGCGGGCTGAACCTCACGCACTCCGAGGGCTTCGAAGCCTTCGCGGGCCGATATGGGGCCGCGCGCGAACGGCTGCGCCGGATGCTGGACGCCTTCCCGCCGGCCGCGCTCATCGCCTGGGCCGAGGGCCTGGGCCAGCCGACCTTCGTGGGCTCCTCCGGCCGGGTGTTCCCCAAGGCGTTGAAAGCCTCGCCTCTGCTCCGCGCCTGGCTCGCGAGACTCGCCGCACAGGGCGTGACGATCCGCACGCGGCATGACTGGCGGGGTTGGACCGGCGACGGCGCGCTCAGCTTCCGCACGCCGGACGGCGAGATCTCCGAGCGCCCGGACGCCACGGTCCTGGCCCTCGGCGGCGCGAGCTGGCCCAAGCTGGGCTCGGACGGCGGTTGGGCGGAGTGGCTGGGCGAGGTGGTCCCGTTCCGGCCGGCCAACATGGGTTTCGACGCCTCATGGACCCCGGTCATGCAGACCTTCGCCGGCCAGCCGCTGAAGAGCGTGGCGCTCAGCTTCCGCGACCGCACCCAGCGCGGCGACGCCATGATCACCCGCTACGGCCTGGAAGGCGGGGCGGTCTATGCGCTGTCGGCGCCCCTGCGGGACGCCCTAGACGCCGAAGGCTCCGCGACCCTGCTGATCGATCTGCGCCCCGACATGGCAGCCGACGCCCTCACCGCCCGGCTGAGCCATGGCAGGGCCGCCCGGTCCCTTTCCAACCACCTGCGCAAGGCGCTGAAACTCTCCGCGGTCGAGGTCAACCTGCTGCGCGAGGCGCACGGCAAGGACCTCCCCGCCCAGCCCGCCGCCCTCGCCGCCGCCATCAAGGCCGCGCCGATCCCCCTAACCGGCGTCCAGCCCCTGGCCCGCGCCATCTCCTCGGCGGGCGGCGTGCGCCTGGACGCGGTGGACCAGGACCTGATGCTGCAGGACCGCCCGGGCGTCTTCGTCGCGGGCGAGATGCTGGACTGGGAAGCCCCCACCGGCGGCTACCTGCTGCAAGCGACCTTCGCGACGGGGTTGGCTGCGGCGAAGGGCGTGAACACCTTCCTTTCCCACGAAGTGGGAGAGGGGAACCGCACGCCGAAGCCGGCGCCCGCCGGCTGAAGAGCGGGTGGTGGAGAGGGAAAGCCCCACCTGCTGAGTCCTTGGGCGGACGATCTAGGCGCCGAGCTTGCGGCTTGCCCTTTCCACCACCCGCTCTTCGCCTGCGGCTTGGCGGGCCCCTACTCCGCCGCCATCGTCGCCTTGCCGGCCGCGGGCCACGGATCGACGGTCACCCGGCGCATGTGCCGCCGCTGCCCCGGATAGTCGTTGAGCGCGAAGTGCCAGACCGAGCGGTTGTCCCAGAAGGCCACCGAGCCCGGCCGCCAGTTGAACCGGCAGGTGAAAGCCTCGTAGCGGCAGTGCTCGAACAGATAGTCCAGCAAGGCTTTGGATTCCCGCGTCTTCCAGCCCTCGATCCGCAGAGTGAAGGCCGGATTGACGTACAGCGCCTTCCGCCCCGTCTCCGGGTGGACCAGCACCATCGGATGGACATACTCGCCCACATAGCCGTCGGCCTCGGCCACCTGCATGGCCCCGCGCTTCTGGGCCGAGTGGCCCTGGGCGGAGTATTCGCGGCTGGCGGAATGGACGGCGTTCAGGCCCTCCAGCGTCGCCTTCAGTCCGGGCGACAGCGCCTCGAAGGCCGCCGCCTGGCTGGAGAACAGGGTGTCGCCACCCCACTCCGGCAGCTCGACCGCATAGAGGATCGAGCCGATGGCCGGGGTCTCCAGGAAGCTCATATCCGAGTGCCAGCCGCCGCCGAAGTTGGTCTTGTCCTCGGGCGCCTTGATGATCTCCATCACCTCGGGATGCTCGGCCATGCCCTTCACATAGGGATGGATGTTGAGCGGCCCGAACCGCGCGCCGAACGCCGTCTGCTGGGCGGGCGTCAGCGCCTGGTCGCGGAAGAAGATCACCTGGTGCTCGACGAACGCCTGGCGGATCGCCGCGATGGTCTCGTCGGCCAGCGGCTGCGACAGGTCGACGCCCGAGATCTCGGCGCCCAGGGCGCCGGCCACGCGGCGGATGTTCAAGGTCTGGCTCATCGGCGATCCTCCGGACGGCGCATGCTACACCAAGCATAGGGAGGCCGCGCGAGATGGACAAACCCACCGCACAGTTCGACGCCGACGCCCACGCCGCGGAGATCCGCGCGCAGGGCTTCACGGTGATCCGTGATTTCATGGACGCCGCCACGATCCAGGCGGTGCGCGACGGCCTGGCGCCGTTCATGGACGCGCATCGCGGGCGCAACGCCTTCGAGGGCTTCAACACCGAGCGGGTCTACACCCTGGTCGCCCGCGCCAAGGTGTTCGAGCACCTGACCGAGGAGCCACGCGTCCTGGCCCTGCTCGACCGGTTCCTGCAGCCCGGCTACCTGCTCACCGCCAGCCAGTCGATCCGGATCAACCCCGGCGAGGCGGCCCAGGACATCCACACCGACGACGGCTTCTACCGCCAGCCCCGGCCCCGTCCGGCGATCAGCTACACGGTCATCGCCGCGGTGGACGCCTTCACGGCGGAGAACGGCGCCACCGAAGTCATCCCCGGCAGCCACCTGTGGGGCGACCACGGCTCGGCCGTGCGTCCCAATGGCGCCGAAGAGATGGAGCGGATGCTGGTGCCGATGGAGATGCCCGCCGGCGCCTGCTTCGTCATGGCCGGGACCACCATCCACCGCGGCGGCGCCAACCGCAGCGACAAGCCCCGCCTCGCCTTCACCAACCAGTACTGTGAGCCCTGGGGCCGGACGCAGGAGAACTTCTTCCTAGGGATTCCGCCGGAACAGGTTCGCGCCATGTCGCCCCGCCTCCAGCGCCTCCTGGGATACGACATCTGGCCGCCGTTCATGGGCATGGTCAGCTCGCTGCACCCGAGAAAGGCGCTGGAGCCCGACTGGGTCCCGCCCGTGGTGGCGCAGCGGCCGGGCTAACCCAAATTCCGCCTGAACAGGGCGAACAGCCGTGCCCAGTGCCGCTCGGCCGCCGGTTTGTCGTAGATCCCCTTGCGGCCCGGGAAGGCGAAGCCGTGGTGGACGCCGGCGTAGACCTCCACCTCGGCGTTGGAGGCCGACTCCTTCAGGGAGGCGTCCAGGGCCTCCACCATCTCCAGCGGCGCGTAGGTGTCATGCTCGGCGCAGGCAAAGTAGAGCTCGGCCGGGGTCTTGTGCGCCGCCAGGTGCGGGCTGTCCGGACGGTCCGTGACCAGTTGCACCCCGTAGAGCGACGCCGCGCAGGTGATCCGCTTCGGATGGCGGGCCGCCGCGTTGATCGCGTACTGGCCGCTCATGCAGTAGCCGATCGCGCCCGCCGGACCGGGGCTCGCGGCCGGATCGCGGCCGGCGAAGTCCAGCAGGGCGTCGGTGTCTTCCATGACCATGGCGATGTTGATCGAGCCCATCAGCTCGAACATCCGCGCCCGCGCCTCGGCCTCCGGCAGCGGCGGCAGGTCGGCCAGCTCCAGCACGCCCTTGCGGTAGTAGAGGTTGGGCAGCATCACATAGTAGCCGGCGGTGGCGATCCGCCGGGCCATATCGCGCAGCTCCTCGCGGATGCCGGGCGCGTCCATGAAGAACAGGATCACCGGATGCGGACCATCCCGGTCGGGGTGGGCGATGAAGGTGGTGGCCTTGCCGTCCTTGGTGGCGATCTCGACCGTCTGTTCGATCATGGGTTCAGACCAGTTCCGTGGGCGCGATCCCCAATTCTTTCAGCAAAGGCTCGGCGTAGTCGATACGCCCCGTCATGGTCTTCGGGTCGCCCTTGGCGAGCTGGTAGACGGCCTCGGCGATGAACTTGATGGGCTGGACCCGGTCCTTCGTCTGCTCGTTGATCAGTCCGTGCACCGCCACCCCCGGCGTGTCGACCAGGCCGGGCGAGACCACGTTCACGGCGATGCCGTCGTCATAGACCTCCGACGCCAGGCCGGTGGTGAACCGCTCCAGCGCCGCCTTGCACATGCCGTAGACCGCCCCGCCGCCGCGTCGGGTGTAGGGCGGCTTGGGGTGGATTCCCGCCGGGGACGAGATGTTGACGATCCAGCCCGACTTCCGCTCACGCATCGACGGCAGGACCAGCTGGCTTAGGTGGAACGGCGCCCAGACCTGGACCTCCATCATCAGGTCGAAGCGCTTCTTCGGAAACGTCTCCACGGGGATGAAGAAGGTCACGGCGGCGTTGTTGACCAGGATATCGATCGGACCGAAGGCCTCGGTCGCCTCCTCGACGAGGCGAATGCGATCGGCCTCACTGGAAAGGTCCGCCTTCACGAACGTCGCCTGGCCGCCCAGGCTGCGGATGCGGTCGATGGTGTCGTGCAGGGTTCCGGGCAGCTTGCTGTCGCCGGCCTCCGCGGTGCGGGCCGATGCGACGACTCTGGCGCCCTCCATGGCCAGGCGGACGGCGATGGCCTCGCCGATGCCGCGGCTGGCGCCGGTGACCAGCGCGGTCTTGCCCTTCAGCGTCCCGTTCGGGTTCATGCTCGCCATCCCGTCCTCCCGTACCGTTCTTTCTGATTGACGGTACGGTCGCGCGGCGCGGGCTGGCGCGCAAGGGCTGCGTCTAGTCGTGCTTGCGGACGGTCAGCCGGCCCACCGTCAATTCGTCGATCTCCAACTTGCGGATGCGAACCGTCCGGGCGGTGACCCGGCCCAGAACCAGCCGGCCGATGGCCACGGCGCCGATCGCCACCGCGCCCAGGGCCAGGGCGCCGGCGGCGGCGGTGAACAGGGCGGCGGCCCCCGTGGCTTTCGCCCCTACGGCCTCGGCGCCGACAGCGGCGGAGCCTGCGCGCAGTTCGGGAAGGTCGCGGTGTTTCATGCAGGGCTCCGGTTCACACGCGCCGATCCTGCTCGCCGCTCGCCGCGAACGCCAGCCCCCGACTAAGCCGCCTTCTGAAGCTCCTGCTTCACCCGCTCCGCCAGGGTCTTGATGTCGATCGGCTTGGGCAGGAACGAGACGTTCTTCTCGCCCTCCAGCAGGTCCGAGAACTCGCTCTCGGCGTAGCCCGAGATGAACATCACCGGCGCGCTGCCCAGGTACTGCCGGGCCTGTTTCAGCAGGTCGGGGCCCTGCATGCCGGGCATGACCACGTCGGAGATCATCAGGTCGATCTCCCCGGCGTGTCCTTGCGCGTACTCCAGGGCCTCCTCGCCGCTGGCCGCCTCGATCACCTCGTAGCCGCGGGCGCGCAGCAGTTTGGCCGCCACGCCGCGCACCGCGTCCTCGTCCTCGACGAAGAGGATGCGGCCAGCGCCGGACAGGTCGCGGGCCGCCGGGCGCTTGGGCGCGACGGGCGCAGCGACAGGCTCGGCGCCCGGAGCCGCGACCGGCGGAATGTGGACCGGCAGGAAGATGCGGAAGGCCGCGCCCTCGCCCGGCTTCGACGCCACCGCGATCCAGCCGTCCGACTGCTTGACGATACCGTAGACGGTGGCCAGGCCCAGGCCCGTGCCCTCGCCCACCGGCTTGGTGGTGAAGAACGGGTCGAAGATCTTGTCCATGACGCCGGGCGCGATGCCGGGGCCGTCGTCGCTGACCTCGATCAGGGCCTGGTCGCCGGCCGCGGTCGGATAGCCCAGCGCGCGGGCCTCCTCCTGGGTGACGCGGGCGGTGCGGATGCGGATGACGCCGCCGCCGTGGCTGCGGATGGCGTCGCGGGCATTGACCACCAGGTTCATCACCGCGGTGTCGAGCTGGCCGCGGTCGGCGCGCACGTGCGGCAGGTTGCGGCCGTAGTCGGTGACCAGCTTCACGTCCTCGTACAGCAGCCGGCGGAGCAGGACCTCGGACTCCGAGACCATCTCGCCCACGTCCAGGATCTCGCGCTGAACGGTCTGCTTGCGCGAGAAGGCCAACAGCTTGCGCACCAGGTCGGCCGCCCGCATCGAGGTCTGCTTGATCTCGTTGAGGCCTTCGTACGACGGGTCGCCCACCGGGTGGCGCGAGGCCAGCACGTCGAGCTGCATCAGGATGGCGGTGAGCAGGTTGTTGAAGTCGTGCGCCACGCCGCCGGCCAGCTGGCCGATGGCCTGCATCTTCTGGCTCTGTGAAAGCTGCAGCTCGACCTGCTTCTGCTCGGAGACGTCCACGAGGTAGGCCACCCAGCGGCCCGGGCTCTGCGACAGGTAGAGGTGGGCGATGCGGCTGGGATCGTGCGCCAGGCGCACTTCCAGCGGGGCGTGACCGTCGCGGGCCTCGGCCAGGCGCAGGGCCGCGTCCAGGCGGCTGGTGGGCTCGATCAGGTCGCCGAACACCTGGCCGGCCTCGCCCCCCTTGGCGACGGCGGCCAGCGCGGGGTTGGCCTCGATGATCCGGGCCTCGAACGGGTCCTCGCCCTCCAGCAGGGCTGCGCCGAATGGAGAGGCCGCGGCGAAGGCGTCCAGCACCTTGGGCGGCGGCGCCTTGGCGCCGGCGACGGCGTTGAGCACATCCAGCGCCGAGGACGGCAGGGCCAGCGGACCGCCGCCCCGGCCGGTCAGGCGCACCAGGAATCGCCGCGGGCCGATCGGCGAGACCAGGGCCTCGCGTTCCTGGCCGCCGGTCTTGACCGTGGCGCGGCCCAGGTCGCCGCGGCGAGCGGCGGCCAGGGCTCCGAACAGGCTGGAGGCGGCCGCGCCGCTCTTGGGCAGCCGCGGGGCCGTGCCCATGGCCGCGCGCCAGGCGGCGTTGGTGGTGAGCAGGCGGCCATCCGGCGCAGCCACGGCGGACGGCTCCTCCAGGGCGGCCAGGAAGGCGTCGGCGCCCGCCTCGCTTTCGGCCGGCGCCTCGATCGGACCGCGCAGCACGAAGAGCCCCAGGCAGCACACCCCCGCCAGGCCCACCAGCAGCATGGTGCCCGCCAGGGTTTCGAGACCGGCGTTCAGCGCCGGCGCGACGGCGAAGGCCGCGGCGATCAGGAAGAAGAACACCGCGAGCGCGGTGAACGGGTCCACCTTGCGGGTCCTGGACGGCGGCTCAGCCATGGCGAGCGTCAGCCCCTGCGGCGAATCGTTGGTCTGCATTGTGTCACAACGGCTTAGAGCGACAGGAAGGTAAATTCGGCAAGCCGTTCTACCGGTGCACGGCGCGGCGACGACCGGCGCCCAGGATGAAGCCGATGATCTTCGCCACCGCCTCGAAGTGGGCCGGCGGAATCATCTCCTCGATCTCGACGGCGGCATAGAGCGCCCGGGCCAGGGGCGGGTCCTCGATCACCGGGACCCCGGCCTCCTCGGCGATGGAGCGGATCTTCAGCGCGACGGCGTCCATGCCCTTGGCCACGCACATCGGCGCGGCGTTCTCGCCCTGCTCGTATTTCAGCGCCACGGCGTAGTGGGTCGGGTTCATGACCACCACCGTCGCCTGCGGCACCGCCTGCATCATGCGGCGGCGCGCCTTCTCCATGCGGATCTGGCGCTGGCGCGCCTTCACGTGTGGGTCGCCCTCGCTGTTCTTGTAGTCTTCCTTCACCTCTTCCTTGGTCATCCGCATGCGGATGTAGAAGCGGTGGCGCTGCCACATCCAGTCCGCGCCCGCGACCACCAGGCTCAGGCCCGCGACCGCGTAGACCAGCCGCTTGAGGATATCGATCGCGAAGGGCAGGACCGCCCCGGCGTCCAGCGCCGACAGCGACGGGAACTTGGCCAGGTAGGGCTCCATGATCCACCAGGCGAGGCAGGCGATCACCGACACCTTCACCAGCGACTTGACGAACTGCACCAGCGCGTCGGGCCCGAACATCCGTTCGAAGCCCTTCTTCGGGGAAAGCTTGGAGAAGTCTGGCTTGAGCTTTTCGGCGGTGAAGGTCAGGCCGCTCTGCAGCAGGCTGGAGCCGACGCCCGCGACGCAGGCGGTCAGCATGCAGATCAGCAGGGCGGGCGCCGCGGTGATCAGGCCGTAGCGGAAGACCTCGAGCGCCCCGAGACCCTCGACCGGGATCGAATCCGGATGGGCGAAGAAGGGCGTCAGCCGCGCGACGATGTCGCGCGCCAGCCACCCGCCCAGCAGGATGAGGACGGAAGAGACGCCGGCCAGGACCGCGAACGGGCCCAGGTCCATGGTCTTGATGCCATCACCCTTCGCCTTGGCCTTCTCGAGCCGCTGGGGTGTGGCCTCTTCTGTTTTTGAGTCTTTTTCCGGCGCGTCGCTCATGTGGGCACGAAGTTCGAGAGCAACTCACGGAACCGGTCGAGCCAGACGACGCCAATGGTGCCGAAGCTGAGCGCGAAGATCGACAGCCCCAGCACGATGATCAACGGCGTGGCCACGAAGAACACCTGGAACTGCGGCATCACCCGGCCGACCAGGCCGATGGCGACGTTGAAGATGATCGAGAAGACCACCACCGGCGCAGCCAGCTGGAAGCCCAGCGCGAACGAGCGGGCGAGGGTCTGCACGGCGAGCTGGCCGGCGTCGGCCACCGGCACGTCACGGGTGAACGGGAACAGCTCGAAGGAGTTGACGATCGCCGCCAGGAACAGGTGGTGGAGGTCGGTCGCGAAGATCAGCACCAGGGACATGGTCGCCAGCAGCGTGCCCAGCGTCGTCGACGGCTGGGCCTGCATGGGGTTGGCGGTCTGGGCGAACGACAGCGTGGTCGCATGGGAGACGATCTCGCCGGCCGTGGCCATCGAGACCATGAAGATCCGCATGATGGCGCCGATCATCAGGCCGATCAGCACCTCCTTGATGATCGCGCCGGCCAGGTCGCCGGTGCCGGCCGGGAGCGGCGGGACCTTCCCCGCGATCAGCGGGAAGAACATCAGGGTCAGGGCCAGGGCGAACGACAGGCGGATGCGCGGCGGGATGAAGGTCTCGCCGAAGGCCGGCAGCAGCATGATGATCGCCGCGACGCGCGCGAAGATGAGGCCGGCGGCGAACACCTGCTGGGCTGTCGCGTAGGACTCCACGGCGCCGCCCCCTCCCCGCCCTACATGCCCGCGATGCGGGCCGCGATGTTGCGCATGAACTCGCTCATCAGCGCGCCCATCATCGGCAGGAAGATCAGCAGCGAGACGAAGATCGCGACGATCTTCGGCGCATAGACCAGGGTCTGTTCCTGGATCTGGGTCAGCGCCTGGAAGAGGCCGATGCCCACGCCGACGACCAGGCCCACGAGGAGCACGGGAGCGCAGATCTGAATGGTGAGCCAGATGGCGTCACGTCCGACGTCCAGAACCTCGGCGCCGCTCATGAAAGACCTCATGGAAAGCTGGTCCGGCGGAACCTCCCGCCGACGCCCCAATCTGGTCGGACATGGTTAACAAAGGGCTAGGGCCCATTAACGAATGAACCCCCGGCGGCGTCCGCCGGGGGTCCAGATCGTCACAGCCCCAGGAGGACGGATCAGGCCAGCGCGGCCCTGCGGCGGCGGACCATCGAGCCCAGGCCGAAGAAGCCCAGCAGCATCATCGCCCAGGTGGAGGGCTCGGGGACGGCCAGGCCCATGGCCGCCGACAACGTGCCGTCGGCGCCGGTCACCATCAGGATGTCCTTGGCGCCCGCCGCCTGCATCTGCACCGCCAGATCGTCGGAGCCCGCGCCGAGGCCATAGTAGTAGGTGAAATAGGTGGTCTGGCCCGCGCCCAGCGTGCCCAGGTTGGCCCGCAGGCCCGCGCCGGCGTCGTAGCTCTCGCTGCAGGCGTAGCAGAGCGGGAAGCTCCACGGGTTGAGGGTCGAGGCGTCGTCGAAGCCGAAGCCCGTGTTCTCGGCCGTGTTGCCGAACGGATCGATGACCGTTTCGTTCGAGTCCGGATCGGCGTCGAAGTCCGCCAGGCGCTGGAAGACCGCGGCCAGGTCACCGCCGCTGATGTTGGTCAGCGACACGTTGATCGCCAGGATGTTCTCGCTGACGAAGCTGAACGCCTGGACCACCGAGAAGTCGGCCGTGGTGACGGTCGAGAGCGCCGTGCTCGCCGTGGAGGACAGGCTCGAGGTCAGCAGGCCGTCGCTTCCGGAGTTGAGCTCGTCGGCGTAGGCCCCGCCCACGCCCCAGGTGTCGCGCGGCGCGCCGGCGTAGATCACCTCGGCGCCATCGCTGTTGCGGCGGAAGCCTACGTCGGCGCCGCTGTCGTCCTGCGACAGCAGCTGGCCGTAGTCGTTGATGCCGACGCTGTAGGCGCCGTTGGTGATCACCACCGCGCCCGCCGGGGTCGCAGCGGCCGCCGCCAGCGCCACGAAAGCGGCCCCGGTCACCAAACTCTTGAAGTTCATACAATATCCCCCAGCGACGAGCGTATCGCCCGCGTAAACACTTTCTTCACCCTACAACGGCGGCATGACGCTTCGGCAACAGGGTTCGCGCCTGAGGCGTGTAGGTCGCGCCCGGCGCCTCAATTCGTGGCGATGGCGCGTTCCAGCGCCAGCGCCGCCTCGCCCGGGGTCGATTTCCCCGCGTCGCGGTCGACGCTGTAGTTGGCCGCCCGCATGGCCTCCACGGGCACGGCGCCCACCAGCGGACGCAGAGCCTCGAGCAGACGGGGGTCGGCGGCGGCTTTGGGCGAGACCAGGATCACCGCGTCGTAGGGCGGGATGGCCCCTTTGGGATCGGTCAGGACCACCAGCTTGTCGGCGGCGATGCGCCCGTCGGACGAGAACGCGGTGATCGCGTCCGCATCGCCCGCCGCCAGCGCGCGGTACATGAAGGTTGGCTGATAGGACCGCTCGGACCGGAAGCTGAAGCCATAGGCGCCGTCCACCGCCTTCCACTCGGGCCGCGAGAGGAATTCCAGGTCCGAGCCCAGCTTCAGGCGCGGCGCCTCGCGCGCCAGGTCGGCCAGGCTGGCGATCCCCAGCGCCTCCGCGCGGTCCGGCCGCATCACGAAGGCGTAGGCGTTCTCGAAACCCAGCGAGCCCAGCACCAGCACCCCGTCGCGACGCTTCAGCTCGGCGGTGAGTTGGTCCAGCACGACTTTCCGCCCGGGGTTGTCCGTACGGCGAAGAGTGTCCGTCCAGAGCGTCCCAGAGTAGTCCACGTAGACGTCGATCTCGCCGGCGACCAGCGCGCGGTAGGCCACGGCGGAGCCCAGGTTCTCCTTGCGGGAGACCGAAGCGCCGGTCTGCTGGAGGCGCGCGGCCATCAGCTCCGCCAGGATGTACTGCTCGGAGAAGTTCTTGGCGCCGACGGTATAGGCCGCCTGCTGGCCGAAGGTGGCCAGCGGGGCCAGGGCCGCGCCGGCGCCGACGAGGATGCCTACGAGACCTGCCACGGCGAGCCCCTTGCGACGCGTGCGGGCGCCCGTCTCCACCAGGCCCAGCAGCTGGTCGGCGGCCAGGGCCAGCACCGCCGAGGCCGCACAGCCGAACAGCACGAAAACCCAGTTCTCGGTCTGCAGGCCGGCGAAGATGTAGTTGCCTAGGCTGGTCTGCCCGACCGGTGTCGACAAGGTCGCCGCGCCGATGGTCCAGACGGCGGCCGTCCGCACGCCGGCCATGATCGCCGGGGCGGCCAGGGGCAGCTCGACCTGGATGAGCTTCTGGCGCGCGGTCATGCCCACCCCATCGGCCGCCTCGGAGATCGCGGGATCGACGCCGGTGATGCCCACCACGCCGTTCCGCAGGATCGGCAGGATCGAATAGAGCGTCAGCGCCAGCAGGGACGGCAGGAAGCCCAGGGCCGAGAAGCCCCGTCCGATCGTCGCTTCGCTCAGCGCCGAAAGCGCCAGCAGCAGCGGGTAGAACAGCGCCAGCAACGCCAGGCTGGGGATGGTCTGGATCAGGCTGGCCAGCGCCAGCACCGGCCAGCGCAGCCGCGGGCTGCGCGAGGCGGCCACCGCCAGCGGCAGGCTGATCAGCAGGCCCAGGGTGAGCGCGCTGAGACTCAGCAGCACGTGCCAGCCCAGGTATTCGGGCAGGAGGTCGAAGGCGCCCTGCAAGGCCGGGGTCATGCGCCCAGCCTCTCGCGCAGGCGCTCGGCCTGGCGTTTGGGCGCCTCCAGCAGGGCGCGGACGTCGGCGTCCTGCGACCTCGCCAGCAGCGCCGCCGGCGTCCCGTCGGCCAGGATGCGGCCGGACTTCAGCACCACGATGCGGTCGGCCAGCAGCACCGCCTCGGCCATGTCGTGGGTGACCATGACGGTCGTCAGGCCAAGCCGCTCGTGCAAGGCGCGGTAGTCGGCGCCGAGGGCGTCGCGGGTGACCGGGTCCAGCGCGCCGAACGGCTCGTCCATCAGCATCAGCCGCGGTTCCGCCGCCAGGGCCCGGGCCACGCCGACCCGTTGACGCTGGCCGCCGGAGAGCGCCGCGGGCGTGCGGCTCCCCACTTCGCGGGGCAGGGCGACGAGATCGAGCAGTTCGGCCACGCGGCCGGCGATCCGGACCTTGTCCCAACCCAGCAGCCGCGGCGTGACGCCGATGTTCTCAGCCACGGTGAGGTGCGGGAACAGGCCGACCTCCTGGAACACGTAGCCGATCCGGCGGCGGACCAGGTGCGCCGGGGTCGCCCCGACATCCTGGCCCGCCACGGTCACACCGCCCGCGTCCGGTCGGATCAGGCCGTTGATGGTCTTGAGCAGGGTGGTCTTGCCCGAGCCCGAGCCGCCGACCAGGGCCACGAACTCGCCCTCGGCCACGGCCAGGTCGACGCCATCCAGGGCCGCCTGGGCGCCGTAGTGCTTCGACACCCGGGCCAAATCGATGAACGCCGCCATGCGGTGAGCCGTAGCATCTCGTTCCGGCTTGGGGGAGCCGGCAGGCGGGGCTAGACGTTACGGGCCTAGCTGAACCGGAGTTCCCTCATGTCCCCTCGCCTGCTCGCCACCGCCGCCGCCATGGCTCTCTGCGCCTCCGCGGCGTCCGCCCAGTCGCCGCAGACCACGGCCGAGCTCAAGAACGGGACCGGACAGGCGATCGGCAAGGTGACCTTGGTCGAGGCCCCCAAGGGCGTGCTGCTGAAGGTTGAAGTCAAGGGCCTGGCGCCGGGCTGGCACGGGCTGCACTTCCACGAGAAGGCCGACTGCTCGAAGGCCGACTTCACCTCGGCCGGCGGCCACACCCACGGTGGCGGTGACCGGGTGCACGGACTGCTGAACCCCAAGGCCAACGAAACCGGCGACCTGCCGAACCTCTATGTGGCGGCGGACGGAACGGGCGCGACCGAGGTGTTCTCGTCCCTGACCACGCTGGCGACGCTGAAGGACGCGGACGGCTCGGCCGTCCTGATCCACGCCGGCGCCGACGACCACCAGACCCAGCCCATCGGGGGGGCCGGCGCACGCGTCGCCTGCGCGGCGGTGAAATAGTTCTTTTCCCTCCCCTTCATGGGGAGGGACAGACTGCGAAGCAGTCAGGGTGGGGAATGCGAGTTCAAGCTCAGAGTTTGAACGTGGGCTCCCCACCCGTCTGTTCGCTGCGCTCCAGCCACCCTCCCCATGAAGGGGAGGGAAAAGTCTAGATCGGCATCCGCATGATTTCCTGGTACGCCGAGATCACCTGGTCGCGGACGGCCATCACCGTCTCCAGGCTGGCCTCGGCGGCGGAGATGGCGGTGACCACGTTGATCAGCTCGGTCTTGCCGGCGACCTGGGCGGCCATCTGGGTTTCCGCGGTCTTCGAGGCCTGGACCGCGTCGGTCATGGCGGTCTTGAGGATGTCGGCGAAGCCACCCCCCTGGGCGGCGCCCTGGACGCCGGAGGTTCCCATGGCGTCGCCGACGCCCATTCCCTTCTGGGCGGCGGCGTAGGCGTTGGCGGCGGCAAGCGGCGTCATCATCGGTCAGCTTACCTTTTCAGCAGGTCGAGGGTGCGCATCTCCATGGAGCGCGCGGTCTCGATGACGTTGAGGTTGGCTTCGTAGGCCCGCTGGGCCTCGCGCATGTCCATGGCCTCGACGAGGGAGTTCACGTTGGGCAGCTTCACATAGCCCTTGGCGTCGGCCGAGGGGTGGCCGGGATCGTATTCCTGCCGGAACGCGGTCTGGTCGGGCTCGACCTTGCTCATCCGGACGCCCTTGGCGCCCTGGACCTTGTGGGGCTCGAACACCGGGGCCTGGCGCCGGTAGGGGTCGCCGCCGGGGGTCTTCGAGGTGGAGTCGGCGTTGGCCAGGTTCTCCGCGATGATCCGCATGCGGGCCTGCTGGGCGCGCAGGGCCGAGGAGGCGATGGCCTGGGTGACACCGGAAACGGGTTTGATCTCGGGCATCTAACGCCTCCTAGCCGCCGGGCCGGCGGGCGGCCATGCGCAGGAGGCCCATGGATTTCTGGTAGAAGCTGATCGCGGCGTCGTAGTTCATCCGCGCCTCGGTCATCTTGATCATCTCGTCCTCGAGCACCACGGCGTTGCCGTTGAGCGTCGTCTCGGAGTCGGGCGACTTGACGGTCTTGAACGCGCCGCCCGGCGCCTTGCGCTCGTTCTTCGGCGCCATGTGGCCGGCCTGCGTGGCCGCCATCATCGACGCGCCCCCGACACCGGCCTGCTGCAGCTTCTGGGCCTGCATCTTGGCGTCGAAACTGAAGGGCTTCAGGTCGTTCGGCACGAAGCGCGCGGTGTCGTTGTTGGCGACGTTCTCCGCGATCACCTTCTGGCGCTCGCTGAGGTAGCCCAAGCGACCCTTGAGCATCGAGAAGAGCGGAATCTGGGCCAGGTCCATGAAGGCCTATTCTTAATCAACACGGTTAATTCGCGCTTAAGGGACTCATCGGCGAATGGCGTGGTTTCCCGCCCGCAGAAGCGTCCCCGATGGACATCACCGAATTCCTAAGAGCCGTGTTCGCGCTGGCCCTGACCCTGGGGCTGATCGGCCTCGCGGCCGTGGTCCTGAGGAAGTATGGCCCCGACTACATCGCCAGGCTCTCGGCCCAGAAGAAGGACCGCCGGCTGAAGGTGGTGGAGAGCCTGGTGCTGGATCCGGCGCGGCGGCTGCTGATCGTCGAGTGCGACGGCCGCGAGCAGATGATCCTGCTGGGCGAGGGCCGCGTGCTCAGCGACCTGCCGCCCCGGGAGACCAAGTGATGCGGGGCCTGTGGAACGCCCTTCGCACCCTGCCCGGCGAGGACTGGCGCCGCGCGGCGCTGATCGCGGCCATCACCGCTGCGGTCGCCATGATCTTCCCGGCCGCGGCCGTGGCCCAGACGCTGAACGTCAACCTGGGCACCGGCGCCGGTCTGACCGAGCGGGTGGTGCAGCTGGTCGGCCTGCTGACCGTCCTGTCGCTGGCCCCCTCGATCGTGATCATGACCACGTCCTTCGTCCGGATCGTGGTGGTGCTGTCGCTGCTGCGCACGGCGCTGGGGCTGCAGCAGAGCCCGCCCAACCCGGTGATCCTGTCGCTCAGCCTGTTCCTGACCGCCATCGTCATGGGGCCGACTTTCGAGCGATCCTACAACGAGGGCGTGAAGCCGCTGCTGGAACAGCAGATGGAGCTGCCCGCGGCCTTCGATGCGGCCGGCGGGCCGGTGAAGCAGTTCATGCTGAGCCAGGTGGACCGCGAGGACCTGGCCCTCTTCGTCCGCCTGTCGAAGATCCCGCGCCCGACCAACCTGCAGGAGACGCCGCTGCGCGTGGTGACGCCGGCCTTCATGATCTCCGAGCTGAAGCGCGCCTTCGAGATCGGCTTCCTGCTGTTCATCCCCTTCCTCGTCATCGACCTGGTGGTGGCCAGCGTGCTGATGAGCATGGGCATGATGATGCTGCCGCCCGTCGTGGTCAGCCTGCCGTTCAAGCTGATCTTCTTCGTGCTGGTGGACGGCTGGCGACTGGTCTGCGGCTCACTGGTGGAGAGCTTCCAGCGCGGCGCCGGCGGCGGCTAGTTGTCGAAGGTCAGGCCGTCCTGCGGGGTGAGCGCGTTCCAGACCTCGGCGGTCGAGGGCATGGCGGCGTCGCCGACGATCTTCCAGACGCCGTTCTTCTCGCGCTTCATCGTCACCAGGAAGCGGGCGTAGCGGACCTGCTCGGCCGCGCCCTCGCGGCGTAGCGCCTGGCGCATGTAGCCGGCGTCCAGGGCCAGGCCGCCGTCCAGGACCTGGCGCTTCTCGATCCGATAGGCGGAGGTGATGGCGACGCCGTCCTTCACCAGCCGCTCGGCCTGGGGCGCGAGCCGGGCGGCCAGTTCGGCGGCGGGCAACGCAGGCCCCGGGCGGGCGTCGATCAGCAGGCCCTGGGGATGGAAGTGGGACGCCATCCCCGTCACATCATGCGCGGTCCGGGTGGCGGCCAGCGCGGCGTAGGTCGCGTTGATGGCCTTGTCCTCAGGGTGCGCCGCGGCGGGGCTGGCGGCGAGGACGCAGATCGCGAGGGCGAGGGCTGCGGCGGCGGGGCGTTGGAGCATCTAGGGGATCCTGGCTCGGAAGGGGTCGCCCGCTCTAGCCGTCCGCTGCGGCGCCAGACGCACACTTTGCGACCGGGAGCCCCACTCGCACGACCAAGGTGCGAGCCTACAGGCCGGCGTCAGCTCTTTACGGCGGGGGTCGCGGGGGCGGCCTGGGCCTGCCTGGCCGGTGCGACCGGCTTGGCGGCGCCGGCGGGCGCGGCGCGGGTCTTGAAGCGACCCTTCATCTTTTCCACCCAGCCGGCGAAGGCCTCGTTGTCGGCGGAGACGCGGCCGAAGTCGCCGACGCTCAGGCGCCCGGTGGGCGCCCCCGACAGCGCGATGCGCAGGGCGTCGGGGTTGTTGGCCTTCTCGTAGAAGCCCTGGTAGCGCTGCTGCAGGCGGGCCAGCGAACCCTCGTCGCCAGCCAGGCTGTAGGCGACGCCGGCGCGCAGCAGGCGGCCTTCCTCGTCGCTGGAGAGCTGCGTCGGGGTCTTCCAGCGGTCGCCCAGCGACTTCTCGAACAGCGGCCCGGCGGCGACCCAGTTCTTCTGCTTCCAGGTGATCTCGCCGCGCAGGTCGTTCGCGTCCTTCGAGGCGTCCTTCCCCAGGATCTCCAGGGCGCTGTCGTACCGGCCGAGGCCGGTCCAGGCGCGGGCCTCGATCAGCCGGCGTTCGGCGGCGAGCGCGCTGGGCAGCACCGTGGTGCGCGAGGCGTTGATCGCCTGCAGCGCCTGCTCGGGCTTGCGGTCCATCAGATAGATCACGGCGAGGTCGGTGGAGACCTGGGCGCGCGGCACGCCGTCGAGGCGGTTCTCGGCCTGGTACTTCAGCAGTTCCGAGGCCTGGGGGAGCAGGTCCACGTCGACCAGGCGCCGCACGATCTTGCGCACCATCAGGTCGCCGTCGGCGCCGATCGGGGCCAGCTCCTTGAAATCGAAGAACAGCGCCAGCGCCTGCAGCGGCTCCAGCCCGTCGGCGAGGCCGTCCAGGAAGAGCCCGCGGAACGCGGCGTTGAGGTCGGCCTGGAGCTGCTGCGCCTCGGGCAGCGCCGGCAGGCGCACGCCCGCCGAGCGCAGGGCTTCCAGCGCCTCGCGGTAGCGGCCCTGGGCGAGGTAGAGCTGGCCGAGCGCACGGATGGTCTCCAGCTCGGTGGCGTCCCCGCGCCAGCGGTAGCGCAGGCCGTCGAAGATGCCCGCGGCCTGGACCGGGGTGATCTGGTTCAGCTGCAGGCGGATCTGGGTGGCGCGCAGCACCGCCGGGGCCGAGATCGAGTCGATCGGCGCAGTGGCGATGGCCTTGTAGATCTTCAGGGCCCGGTCCTGGAACCCCTGCAGCTCGACGATGCGGGCCTGGACCAGGCGGCTCCTGAGCTGCTCCTCGGACGAGACCTTCTCGGCCAGCGCCATGCGGATGCGAGCGTCGGCGCCCACCAGGTCGCCCTGGGCCAGGGCCGCCTGGGCGTCGGCGCGCGCGAAACGCGACTTCCAGAACGGCGGCATCAGACCGTAGGCCTCGATGCCCTTCGCGAACTGGGAGCGCGCCTCGGGATACTGGGCGATCTGGGTGTTCACATAGGCGCGCCACAGCGCCGTGGAGGGATCGTCCGCCAGGGCTGGGGATGAGAAGTCGGCGTCCGCCTCGGCGTAGCGGCGGGCCAGGGTGCGGGCGATGCCGCGCAGCGCGCGGAACTCCGGGTCGTCCAGCATCTCCGGATGCTGGCGGGCCAGGGCGTTGAGCACCCCGATGGCCTCGAAGCTGAGCTCCGAACCCACCAGGAAGCGCGCCAGCCCCATGCGCGCGGCGACCGGGGCTTCGCGATCCTTGTCGCCGCTCTCCGCCGACGCCGACGCCAGCAGGCTCTCGTAGCGGCGCAGGAAGCCGCCCGAGCCCACGTGGCCCCACTCCGGCGGGACGATGGCCGGCATGCTCGCCGCCTGGGGCGCGCCCAGCTCGGCGCCCTCGCGGTCGCGGGTGGCCCAGACCGGAGAGAGCGTCAGGCCCGCCGCGCGGCTGATCCGGACCAGCTCGCCGTCGCGCTGGACGCTGAGGTTGTCGACCAGGGATTCGACGGCCAGGCCCTGGATCGAGGGCAGCAGAACCGCGTCCACGAAGTCGCGGCGGCTGGGGACCCCCTTTGGCGGCCCCAGGGCGGTGACCACGGTCAGGGTGTCGCCCACGATGGGGTCGGGCAGGTTCACCACCCGCGTCGCGCCGGCGACGGGCGCCTTCAGCGCCGCGGGACCGCCGGCCGCGTCGCGGCCGACGCGGACGATGGCCGGCTGGGATTGTGGCCCCGGGCCCAGGGTGATCGTCCAGGTGGGGCCCTGCGAGGCCACGAAGATCGGCGTGTCCGAGGCGGCGTCGATCCGCACGGCCGCATGGTCGGCGCCCCTGAACGCCTGGATTCCGCGGATCGGCCGCACGTTCTTCGGCGCGCTCGAGACGTCGAGCGCGGCGGGCGCGTCGAACACGACCCAGACCGCGTCGCCCCGGCGGAAGACCGCCGCGCCGGCGGGGTTGGCCCAGGTGAAGGCCAGGTGCGTCTGGCCGTTCGCGACCTTGGACTGCATCGCCACGACACCGCTGGCCGGCAGCGGACTGGGCCGCGGCGGCTCGGGCTCGGCGACCGCGACCTCCGGCGCCTGGGCGGCCGGGATGACCTCGGGCTTCTCGAAAACGTTGACGAAGACCGCGCCGTCGGCCTGGCCGATCACGGCGTCAGCGTCGTCCGCCAGGGTCATGACGATCCGCACGCGGCCGGCCACCGGCAGCTTGACGGCGCTCTTGATCCACTTGGGCGGCGAGGTGAGCAGCCGGCCGATGTCGGGGTCGCCCTCATGATCGACGCTGAGCACGACGGTCCGGCCCTCGCGCTTGAGGCTGCCGCCGCGCGCGACTTCGACGCGCGAGAAGGTCTCCGCGGTCGCCACGCGCACGTCCGTCGCGCCGCGCGAGGCGGCGGCCTGGACCGCGGGCGCGGCGATGCCCGCGGGGGCGGCGACGCTGGCGATGCAGGCCGCGGCGACCCCGGAGCGGAGGACCCTCTTCAGCGCCATCGGCTATCCGGCGGGTGGCGGGGCCGCGGCGGCGGCCGGAGGCGGCGGCGTCGCGGCGGCGGCGGGAGGGGCCGCGGCGGGCTTGGCGGCGGCCTGTTGCGCGGCCGGAGCCTTCTTGCGGGGCGGCGCCTTCCGGGGCGCGGCGGCGGCCTGCTTCTTGGGCGCAGGCTGGGTCGGGTCCGCGGTGGGCGTGGCGGAGGTCTGCTCGGCCACGGCGCTCGCCTTGCTCGCGGCGTCCTTGGCTTCCGAATAGCGGCGCGCCAGGGACTCGGTCAGCTTCTTGGCGTCGGCCGCCGACATCTGGGCGATGATCGCCGAGAGCGCGCGCTCCTTCATCTTGGCGGCGATCGGGATGCGGACGTTGTCGTCCAGCGCGGCGAGGCGCGGGGCGGCGTCCTTGGCCTTCATGCCCTCGAACACCTTCACCAGGCGGTCGATCTCGGCGGCCTCCTTGGTGTTGGACTGGTTCAGCAGGCCGTTGACCTCGGCCTTGAGGCCGTTCAGCGCCTTGATCTTGGCGTCCACCTTGGCCTCGGCCGCGGCCATCAGGGCCAGCTGGGTGTCGAGGTTGTTCTCGCGGGCGTCCAACTGGCCGCGGCGGGCGCCCAGGCTCTGCAGCACCTGCAGCTCGGCGGGCGAGAGGCCAGCCTGCTTGGCCAGCTCGGCGGCGGTCGGCGCGCAGACGGCGCGCGGCGCGATGGTCGGCGCGGGCAGCGCGGCGGCCGCGTCGGCGGCGACGCCGGTGGCGGCCCCCTCCTCGGACTTGGCGGCCTTGTCGGTCTTGGGCTTGTCAGCCTTGCCGCCCTTGGTGGTCTCCTCGGCGAACGCCTGGGCGCCGGAGAGCAGGCTCGGCAGGTCGCGGGCGCCGGACAGGGCGTTCACGGCCAGGACGCCGCCGATGGCGACGCCGACCAGCGGCAGGATGCGGGGCATGGATTTCAACGGCGGGCTCCCCCGAAACGGTCCTGGGCGAAACGGTCGAGCGCAGCGACCGGCGCGTCCTCGAAGAGGTCGTCGTCCACGGAGACGCGGCGGCCCTGCAGCGGCGCGCGGCCGACCAGGGGTTCCGGCGCGGGCGCGGGCGCCGGCTGTTCGTCGGCGATCATGCCCTCGGCCTGCAGGCGCGAGCGGGCCATGGCCAGAAGCTTGCCCAGGCGATCCTCGGTGGCGGTCTCGCGCAGGGCGGGCATCACCGAGGGCATCGGCCGGGGCGCGCGCTCGGCGGCCATGGCGCGGGGCAGTTCCGGCGCGGAGCTCACCAGCTTTTCCAGCTTGGCGGCCAGGGCGCGGCCCTTCTCGATCCGGTCGGACAGCATGTCGGTGGCTTCGTCGGTGGCGGCGCGAAGGTCGGCCAGCCCCTGCTCGGCGCGGACCGCGGCCAGGTTGAGCTCGCGTACGGCGATCTCGAAGCCGGCGTGGCTGTCCTTGAGCGCCTTCAGGCGACGGTTCAGGCGGATGCCCACGACCATGGCGGCGACCAGAAGGCCGGCCAGCAGCAGGTTCATCCCGATGGCGATCAGGCTCATGATATCCTCTGCACGGCTTGCCGGGCGGCCGGGGAAAGCGGGGCTTCCACGCGCACGGCGATGTGGGTGTTGCGGCGGCCCAT
>Ga0255338_1001617_pt1 | contig 40449 bp, 39 predicted proteins | sample MeOH1_35cm_T4_19_FD_203715 | JGI IMG/M metagenome (GOLD analysis project Ga0255338, IMG submission 203715) | Sandy soil microbial communities from University of British Columbia, Vancouver, Canada - MeOH1_35cm_T4_195 | ecosystem: Engineered > Artificial ecosystem > Sand microcosm > Unclassified ... | reverse complement strand
AATTGAAAGATAATATCAGTCTGATTAATGTTGCCGGAAAGGAAATTTATTCTTCTGAAGATGATATTGAGAAATTATCCACCAATTTTTACATTGTTGGAGATGGTAATAAGGATATCATCAATCGAAAGGGGGAGAAGGTGATTACTAATGTTAAAGACATTCAAATTTTAAACCAAAAACTGTTTATACTTACCTTAAATAATAACGAAATTAAATTGCTAAGGGATTGAGTTATTTATTAATTTTAAAGTCAAATTTATAGCACATGGCAACAACCACACTTACCAAAGTTCACAATTTCAGCGCGGGTCCGGGTATTTTACCTGAAGAAGTTTTAAAACAGGCAGCGGAAGCCTGCATCAATTTTGATAATCTTAATTTATCATTACTTGAAATTTCGCATCGTAGTAAAAACTACGAAAAAGTAATGGAAGAAGCGCGGGCGATTGTGAAGGAACTGTTTGAAGTAGGTGATGAATATGAGGTGCTTTACCTTGGGGGCGGAGCAAGTCTTCAGTTTGCAATGGTACCGTATAACCTGCTAAGAGAAAACGGAACCGCCGCTTATGTTAATACAGGAGTTTGGGCTTCAAAAGCTATTAAAGAATCAAAGATTATTGGAAATACTCAGGTAATAGCATCCAGTGAAGATAAAAAGTACACTTATATTCCTAAGGGTTATCAAATCCCTACCGATGCAGATTATTTACACATTACAAGCAACAATACCATTTACGGAACTCAGATTAAAGAATTCCCAAAGTGTAATATTCCATTGGTTTGTGATATGAGTTCTGATATTTTCAGTCGCAAAGTAAACGCTAAAGATTTTTCATTAATCTATGCCGGGGCACAGAAAAATATGGGTCCAGCGGGAAGTACCATGGTAATGGTAAAAAAAGATATTCTTGGCAAAACCGGACGCAAAATGTTGTCTATGCTTGATTACCAGGTTCACATAAAAGGAGAAAGTATGTACAATACACCACCCGTTTTCCCTATTTATGTTACTTTGCTTACATTAAAGTGGTTAAAGAAAAATGGTGGAATTGCCTGGATTGAAAAAGTAAACCAGCAAAAAGCGGATGCAATCTATAATGAAATTGATCGTAACAGCTTGTTTTATGGTACGGTTGAAAAAGCAGACAGAAGTAATATGAATGTTTGTTTCCTTATGAAGAAGCCTGAACTGGAACCAGAGTTTGATAAAGCGTGGAAAGCAGCTGAGATCAGCGGAATACGCGGTCACCGTGATGTTGGCGGATATCGTGCTTCGTTATATAACGCATTGCCTCTTGAAAGCGTTAATGTTCTTGTTGATGTGATGAAAGAGTTTGAAAAGAAATTCGCGTAATAATTTACTAATCATGCAAAACGCCTTCTAAAACCATAGAAGGCGTTTTTTTATGCTGCATTTTTACATTATCGGTTTAAATAAATAGGGAGTTTAATTTATCTCTTAAATTATACTGGCTGCTCATCACTTCACCGTATGCCCCGGCGCTTCTTATTGCAATTAAATCGCCCCGGCTGGTTTCAGGAAGTTCAACAGCTTTTCCGAAACAATCACTGCTTTCGCAAATGGGGCCAACAACATCATATTTAATGGTAGATTTTTTTTGAGAACTAAGGTTTTCAATCTTATGATAAGCCTGGTAAAGCGCGGGACGGATCAGTTCAGTCATACCTGCGTCGAGTATGGCAAAATTTGTATTTATTCCGTGTTTGATATAAAGCACGCGACTGATCAGGTTACCACATTGCGCTATTACCGATCTTCCCAATTCAAAATGAACTTGCTGCTGAGGTAACAATTCCAGGAACTGTTTAAATACGTCAAAGTAACTTTTAAAGTCTACAATAGCCTGTGTATCCGGCTGCTGGTAGTTAATTCCAAGCCCACCTCCAACATTAATGTGCGGTAGCAGATACCCTTTCTGCACGAACCATTTATTAATCTCATTTACCCGAATACAAAGATTTTTAAATGGGGTTAAATCGTTTATTTGCGATCCGATGTGGAAATGAAGGCCAATTAAATTAAGGTTTGATAATTTTTTTAATAGCTCAAGAACTGTGTCAAATTCGTAAGGATTAATTCCAAATTTATTTTCTTCAAGTCCCGTGGTAATGTACTTATGAGTGTAGGCGTCAACATTAGGATTAATCCTTAACGCAATGTTTGCTTTGATGTTTTTTTGCCCGGCAAGCAGGTTCAAAATTTCTAGCTCATGAGTACTTTCGGCGTTGAAGCAAAAAATAGAGTGATCCAGCGCGTAGTTAATTTCCTTATCGCTTTTTCCAACACCAGCAAAAACTATTTTACTGCTTTCAAAACCGCACTCTACAGCTCTTTTAACTTCGTTACCGCTAACGCAATCAGCTCCCATTCCCGCGTCTTTAATTAATTTTAATAGAGTAGGGTGGGCATTAGCTTTAAGGGCGTAATGAATATGATATTCCTTAGGGGCAGCATTTTTAATGGCGTCAAGCGTTTTTTTCAGAAGCTCCAGATCATAAAAATAAAATGGTGTTTCTGTTTTATTAAAAAGGTCTATTTGTTTTTGTGTAAACATAACTCTGATCAATTATAGTTAAACAAACCTTTATTAAGCGCCATCAAAGCTTTCTGTTTAAGATCACTATTTACAAGCACCGAAATGTTGTTGGAACTTCCTCCGTATGATACCATTCGTAGTGGAATGTCTTTCAGAGCTTCCATAACCTTAAAGCCGTAGCCTGCTTTGTCCTTAGGAATTTGCCCTACCACGCAAATGATGGTTTGATTCTCGTCAATTTCAACAAGGGCAATTTCCTTAAGTTCCTTTACTATTTCAGGAAGGTATTTATTATTGTCAATTGTTAGTGAAACGGCTACTTCACTTGTTGTAATCATATCTATGGAAGTTTTATGCCGTTCAAACACTTCAAATACAGCTCGCAGAAAACCGTGCGCAAGGAGCATGCGTTCGCTTTTTATGCTTAGAGCTGTGATCCCATCTTTAGCAGCTACCGCTTTAATTCCTTCGTTGGTCTCAATGTTATCAATAATGGTTCCCTCTGCTTCCGGTTGCATTGTGTTTTTTAATCGTACCGGAACATTGCGCTTTTGAGCAGGTAGAATGCAGGTGGGATGCAGGATTTTGGCTCCGAAATATGCAAGCTCCGCAGCCTCATCAAAGCTTAGTTGTTTTATTGGATGTGTACGGTTAACAATACGGGGATCGTTATTGTGCATTCCGTCAATGTCTGTCCATATCTGCACTTCCTCACACTTAATAGCCGCCCCTATAAGAGATGCAGTGTAATCACTTCCTCCACGCTTCAGGTTATCTATTTCACCAAAAGCATTGCGGCAAATATATCCCTGCGTAATAAATAAATTTTCGCCCGGATATTTTTTTAGTTCTTCGGTTAAATGTTTTTCTATGTAAGCCAGGTCTGGTTCATCATTACTGTCTATCCGCATGAAATTGAGTGCTGGTAACAAAACAGATTTTGTACCTGTTTCTTCAAGATAGTAATGAAACATTGCAGTGCTTAGCAGTTCTCCCTGGGCAAGGATAGCCTTTTCTTCATTTGCAGTAAACATATCCAGCGTAAAAGCATAGATATAGTTAAAATGATTAATGATGAGCTGTGAAGCCTTTTCCAGAGAAGCTGGGTTAGAATAGAGTTCTGAAATTTCCTTCAGATATTTTTCTTTAAGTTTATCAATAAGGGTTCTGGCAAGGGCAATGTTTTTAGAATATAACGCGTTGCTGATTTCAACCAACGCATTGGTAGTGCCGCTCATGGCACTTAATACCACAATTTTTGGTGTTGAATTTACTGTAAGCTTAACAAGATCTTTGATTCGTTGCGCGCTTCCAACGCTTGTTCCGCCAAATTTTAATACCAATAACATATCTATTTTCTCTTGTAATTAATTTAAATTTTTAATAATGAATTTGAAATAATGCGGGGACCGTAGCCCGGCAGGAGTTATTGAATGGCTTAAAGCCATTTATACTTTTTCTTTATTTCAAAACGGGCAGGCATTGAACCATGCAAAGAAAAAAAGTTTTTTAAGAAAAACAAAATTAAGATTTAGGAACTTGTAAATGGTACAAAAATTCTTTTGGAAATTGTACCACAGGTTTATTTTCGAATATGCCAAACACGCTGCTGCCACTGCCACTCATTGATGCGTAAAGAGCGCCAAGTTTATAAAGTTGTTCTTTTAAATCTTTAACCGCAGGATATTTCTTAAAAATGCCAGGCTCGAAATCATTAAAAAGTGAATTTTTCCAATCCTTCAAAGGTTGGGTTTCAATGATTTCTTTAAGATTAACTTCATTTTTTTTAGGCGTTAGTCCTTCATACGCTTCCTTGGTATTGCTGTGGATATCGGGAAAAACGATAAGTATATAATATTTGGAAAGATCTGCATTTAAGGGTTTGAAAAGATCACCCTTGCCGTGTGCGAAAACCGGATTGTTTTCAAGGAAAAAAGCGCAATCACTTCCTATTTTAGTAGCGATTGAATGTTTTATTTCAGTATTTAATCCAAGTTCAAATTTTTTATCAAGCAAATTAATAAAAAAAGCTGCGTCAGAACTTCCTCCTCCCAATCCTGCTCCCATTGGTATGTGTTTATGCAAGTGAACTTTAATGTTAGGGAGCTTTTTGATTGCAGAAACCTGCTCATAAACCTTATAAAGAAGATTGTCCTTTTGGTTGCCGGTAATGTTTAATCCGCTTGTTGACAGCTCAAAAGGCGAGCGAGTGTCGCTCAATATCACTTCAAGGGCATCACACCATGAAACGGGGTAAAAAGCCGTTTCAATATTATGGAAGCCATCGGCCCGCTTTTCAGTAACAGCAAGGCCCAGATTAATTTTAGCTGAAGGAAATACGAGCATGTTTTAACAAATTTTGCACATTTGATTATTTTGGCTAAATTGCAACAAATTATTTCAAATACATTTATGAAAATGAAAAAAATTACATTAGGTTGTTCGTTTTTATTAGCTGCAACTCTATTGATTGTAAGCTGTAATAAGAAAGATAACGTTGCTCCTGAACCTGATTTGGATTTTCAAAGCGCAAAGGATGCTTCTTTTGCAAATTCAGCAATTATTGAACTGGAAACTATTGTTAGCTATGCAGGCGATAACCAGTTTAATAGTAATTATTTCGCTGTGCCTTCAGGTCAAGCCCTGCCAACAGCAACAATAACAAACCAGGTTGATACTTCAGGTGCTAATAAAAAAATAACAATTACTTATGTTGATAGTGTTCGTTGTGTAGATGGTAAAAAACGTAATGGAAGTATCATAATTGATTATACTACTTCTAACTTTTCAATCGGAGGTAAGTTTTACCGCCGTCCTGGTTATGTTGCTAAGGTAACACTTAATAACTACTGGGTAGACGGTATTCTTATTGGTCAGGCGGCACCTTTTGAAATACGTAATACTACTGCGTTTAATTTTAACTCGGCAACCACAAATGAAACCTGGACTATGGATGGTTATTTCTCAATAAAGGAACAAAATTACATGCAGGATTCATCCAAAAATATGATCTGGAAGGGTAAACTAACAAAAACATTATTAAACACTTCTGATCCTTCTATTTTAACGGCTAATCTGAATAATCCGATCAACTGGGTTGTTTATGTAAATAACAAGCCGGTTAACGGAGCAAAAGTAGCTTACACAGGTACTATTACCGGAGTAACAAAACGTGTGGTAAGTTATACTTATGTAGTTGATGAAACCAAGACGGACAAAGCTTTATATAGAGATTTTACATGTTCTCCTGATCCTTTGTTAAATGTTATTACTACTCCAACTGTTTCTTCAGTTTATTCAGAATGGCATCCGGTTATTAGTGGTGTGGCTTCCTTTACTTCTTTAGGCCAGGGTACTACCGAAGAAAGAACAATTGTTTATGGCGACGAATCAGGCGCTAAACCTTGCGATAACAGCGGAGTTATTACCATCAAGGGTATATCTTACGCTATAGATTTCAGAAAAAAATAATCTGACTATAATTTAAATTACAGAAAGGCCGGATCACAAGTCCGGCTTTTTTATTTGGATTTTTTGATTGTAAATTGTTTTAAAACAATTCGGATTTCGTTTCGAAATATGAGGTAGAATATAAGAGTAAACAGGATTAACTGTACTATATATAAATACATATTGTACGAAGGCCAGAAGATATACTGAACTGTATTTACAAGAATGTATAAAAATGGAATTACAATTATTTTAAAATAATTGTAATCGTACTTAAAAACTTTTCGTGTAAACAGCATCGATAAAGGAACCTGAATAATTTTTATGAGCAATCCTCCGTAAATTGCTCCCATTATTCCAAAAAATTTCACAGCAAAAAAGGTAATTCCAATTTGAATAATCGCGCTTGTACCAAATATCTGAAGAAGTACTTTTATTTTTTTAGAAAACAGGATGGTGGATACATAAAAATTTAAAATACTTCTTAACGCGTATCCTGAAGCAAGGATTCCTATGTAGGCTTCGGCACGATAAAACCCTTCCTTTTTTATGAATACATGGTAAATTACGGGAATGAAAAGGCAAAATAAGATGAGCTGTAGTATGTTTATTGCTGTAAACACATTAAAATACCGGTTACTTTCCTTTGTGGTGGTGTTATCCTTATTTCGCGCCCATATTTCGTAAAGTTTTGGGAAGATAATAGCTGAAAGACTGTTTTGAACAAACTCAATACCAAAAAAACATTTTGTCAGCAGGTCATAGGCGTTCAAATCTACCAATTGAACATATTCCTGCAGAATAAATTTGTCTATTTGAGCCAAAATCCAGGCAGACAGGGCAAAAACCAGGTAGGGTGTACAGAACTTATAAATTTCATTTAAAAAGGAGCGATCCAGCAGAAGCCGGCCATGACTTGAAAATATAAATTGCGCTAATAAAAAAATAAGGACTCCTGATAACAGGCGGCCATATATAGGCCCAATGATGGAGTTTGGAAAAATATACAAGCCACCAGCGGATATGGCAACAGTTGCAATAAAGTTAACGATGTTAACAAATAAAAACAGTCGTGCTTTTTTTAAATAGATTAGAGAAACAGTTGACGCTTTAAAATATGAATTGAAAAAAGCTGTTAGAATTGAATAGAATCCATAAGGCCAGAAGTTGATATTAAGCTCTGGTTTAAAGATCCTGTGAAAAAAATAATCCCCTGAAAGGGCTGTTATTATTAATAATCCGAGACCGATAATAAGAAGCATGACAGACACGGTACCAATAAAGTTTTTCTGTTTGTCAGGATGTTCGTTTAAGCGAGTATATTCTATTCCAAAATAAGAGTCCAGCGAAAATGAAAACAAAATTTGAAAAAGAAGGGAAACACTTATGTAAAATAAAACCTGTGAATATTGATTTTCAGCAAGTAGATTTGTGTAAAATGGAAGCAGGATAATGCTTGCCACCATGGGCAAAGCCCCTCCTATCGTAAAGATTACCGAAGATTTAAGGAAGGACTTACTAATCATTTACTCATAATATTTATATAAATTTGCTAAATAAAGGCTTATTTTCAGCATGATGAAGCCAATATTTATTAAAAAGAGATTATTGAAAAATGAATAACACCGCAAATCACGCGTCAAAGCAACAGGTAGAAGAGTTTTATAATACTTACAAAGAAAAACAAAAACAGATTGGTGTTAACATCAGACACAGAACCATATTGAAGAATCTTAAAAAACTTGGATTAAAAAGTGATTCAAATATACTGGAGGTTGGCTGCGGAATTGGAACTGTAAGCGGACTTATTATTAAGAACGTACCCCAGGGACATTTTGTTGGTGTTGATATTAGTTCGGATAGTATTGAAATGGCCAATAAACTATATTCAGGACATAAGAACGCTCAATTTATGGTAAGTGACATGAGTAGCTTCAGTCATAAGGTTAAATTTGATTTTGTTGTGCTTCCGGACGTGTTGGAGCATATCCCTGTTGAACAACACAATAATTTATTTAAAATATTAAGTGAAGTAACAACGCCGGAGGCAATAGTTTTAATCAATATCCCTGAGCCTAATTGTTTAAACTGGATCAGGAAACACCATCCGGAAAAACTACAGATTATTGACCAGTCATTAAGCATGCAGGATCTTCTTAATAATTGTTATCCGCATGGCTTTAAGCTTTTTTCAATGAATTCATATTCATTGCAATATACTCAACCTGATTATACAAGTATTGTTTTGAAAAAGAACATGGTAGTAAATAACTACGAACGCAAGGGAAAATTGACTTTAGGCTTAGAAAATTTTCTGAGTAAAATTTGAAAGGATGAAATTATTTTTATTCGCAAATTTTTTTCCCTATAAACGTTCAGAGCCTTTTCTTATAACTGAATTTGAATTTGCCAGAAAATATTTTTCTGAAATTTCGGTTTTTACACTGTACGGTAAAACCTCTGAAATAACTTGTCAATACGATAACAATGTGACTCTTTTAAAGCCGGTTTTTGAAACGGCAACCGATAAAAAAAGTATTTTTTTAAAAGGTTTTTTTAATTCGGCTCCCTGTGGTTTTCACCTTAAAGAATTATTTTCTTCAACTATTCTTTTCTCGTTCAAAAAGCTGTACTGGTTTTTTATAAGTCTGTTCATTACAAGGGCAACTCTTTCTTCAGAATCTTACAAACAACTCATACGTCAGATAAATACTATAGAAAAAGGTGTTTTGTATTTCTATTGGGGAGATAACTTGGCCTGGACTATCCCTTACCTTAAAAAGAAAATTTCAGGGCGCAACTTTAAAATTGTTTTACGCTTGCATGGCTCAGATCTTTATGAATACACAAAGGGTAATTACGCTCCATTAAGGAATCAAATTTTTTCGGATGTTGATGAAATATACACGGTTTCTGAAAACGGGAAAAACTATTTGGATAAACTGTATCCTCAGTTTGCTACGAAAATTTTTGTTTCCCGCCTTGGTGTGGCAGATCATGGACTTAACCCAATTAAAGCTGACAAAATATTTAAAATAATAAGCGTTTCAAACGTTGTACCACTCAAACGGATTCATCTGATATTTGAAGCCCTGCAAAGGCTTGATATAAATGTTGAATGGCATCATTACGGTGATGGCCCCTTGTTTACTAAAATAAAGGAACTTGCTGCAACAAGTAAAAAAAACATTCAGGTTTGTCTTCATGGCTTTGTAAGCAACAATTCGCTTATGGAAGAGTATAAAACCAAACCCTTCGATCTTTTTGTAAATGTGAGTTCATCTGAAGGTTTGCCGGTTTCTATCATGGAGGCTTTGTCGTTTGGTATTCCTGTGATTGCAACAGATGTGGGTGGCACAAGTGAATTGGTTGACGCAAGCACCGGCTCTCTGTTAAGTAAAGATATTTTACCTGATGCATTGTCCGCTAAACTGGCATGGTTTTTTAACCTTTCAAGCGAAGAACGTGATGTTATGCGAATAAATGCAAGAAAAAGATTTGAAGAAAAAGTGAATGCAGCGCATAATTACGAACAGTTTTATAATTCCCTTTTAAAAAAGGATTCATGAAAAGCGTATTTATTATTGCAATCTTTTTATCATTAACCTTCCGTATTAGCGCGCAAAAGTCCCTGCAAATTATTTATCAAAAATTCGGTAAAGTAAAAAAATATGAGATACCTCTTAATGATTTTCTGGAATATAAATTAAAAGGAGAAAATTCTTACCATCTTAACAAGATTGTAAATCTTCAGGACAGTTTTATCGTTTTTAGTAACGACTCGGTGGTAAAATTAAGCCAGATCAAAACCATCAGGTTAAAAACGGGGAGTCATCTGCTTAAAACACTTCAAAATTTTTTTATGATTGGTGGCGCGGCATTCGTTGTGTTGAATACAACCAATAATCTTATTAATAACCGTAATCCGGCTATCGATCCAAGTGCAGTTTACATTTCTGCCGGTTTGTTTGGCGCGGGCTTAATTATAAGAGAGGCAACAATAAAGCGAATTCGCATTACAAAAAACAAAACGCTAAAAATTATGGATATTGATTTTGAAAATCTTAATACGAAAGAGAAGTAAATTCAATTAATCCTCGTGTTCTTCGTAGCTACTTGCACCCTCTTCCTCGTCTGAATCACCCTCAAAGCCTTCTTCATTATCTTCTTCTTCTGTTTCCTCGCCTTCTTCTCCTTCAAGACCAGTAAGATCTTCGTCCTCGAGTCCAATTTCTTCCTTGTCTATGCTTTTGTAAACATCTTCATCAGGTACTTCCATATCATTAAGTAAGGCGGCCATAGCCTGTTCAGGACTTAACTCTTCTTTAATAATATTAACCTGTTTATATTGTTTTGGTGCATTACCAACTGTGCGGGTACATGCAGGATAATTAAATTTAGGATTTTCATCAGCGATCTTCACCATTTCAATTAAAAACGACCACTGGGCGTTAGGATCAAAAACATAAATAAAACGCTGATGCGGCTGCTCAATAAACCTGGCAATCTTTGTTTCAGCCATCAGTTTTTTGGGCTCTACCTTTTTTCTTATTTCTTCCGCGTCTAAAGGTAGATCTTCTTTTCGGAGAGTAATTTCCTGATTTTTTCTCCAGTAGTCATCACTTACAAAAAAGGATGCGGCATGCTTGTTATCAAACTTATATGCTTCCTGGATTGCAATATGAAACTGTTCAAATGTTTGGCCGGATTTAATGTCGATATCACGGTAAACATCATCATTGTCTTCTAAGCTCACTCTGAAACGATATACGGCCATGAAAAATTAATTTTTTGTTTTATAAATTTCTGATTTTTTTAAACCCATCCTGTTAAAGAAATGGTTAAACGACACACCCAATACTCCCAGTCCATATTTCATACTTCTTCTGAAATTAATTGAGCTGGCCTCAGGGAAATATTTGGTAGGGCATGTTACTTCTGCAATTTCAAACCCGGCGTAAAAAATCTGAGAGATCATTTGGTTATCGAACACAAAATCATCTGAATTGGCATGGTAATTGATCTTTTCAAGAACCTGCTTTGAAAATGCGCGGTAACCTGTATGGTATTCCGATAGTTTTTGATTGATCAGAACATTCTGTGAAAAAGTTAGCATGCGGTTGAAGATGTATTTATACATTGGCATTCCGCCTTTTAAAGCGCCTTTTCCTAAAATACGCGAGCCAAATGCCACAGGATAAAGATCGTTGGCAATCAGATAGCTTAAGCTGTGAATGAGTTTTGGAGTGTATTGGTAATCGGGGTGAAGCATGATAACAATGTCAGCGCCTAATTGTAAAGCTGTATCATAACAAGTTTTTTGATTTCCGCCATATCCCTTGTTTTTCTCATGTTTTATCACGTGTTTAATACCGATACTTTTAGCTACTTCAACAGTATTATCCTTACTGCAGTCATCAACAAGAACAACGTCGTCAACAATATCAAAAGGAATCTCATCATAAGTTTTCTTGAGCGTTAGCGCAGCATTGTAAGCAGGTAATACCGTAATTATTTTTTTTCCATTAATCATAAGTCAGCAAAAATAACAAAGTTTAGTGAATTTATAGCTCTAAAATCAGCTAAATTAAGCGTATTTTTAAAGCAAAATTGTGTTTCTTAAAAAACTACATACCCTTACTTTAAAGTCGTTTCTTCCGCCGTTTGTAGTTACCCTTTTTGTAAGTGTTTTTCTCTTTTTTCTTGTACAGGTTGTAATTACTTATCTCGACGATTTTATAGGGAAAGGGCTTCGTACATCCGATCTTTTGCAGTTATTTACTTTTGCCTGGATCGCGATAATTCCTCAGTGCATTCCGCTTGCTGTGTTACTGGGTTCTATTATGAGTTTTGGAAACCTGGCTGAAAATTATGAACTGGCAGCCATGAAGTCTTCCGGGCTTTCATTATTTAAAATTATTCAACCTGTTTTTGTATTCATTATTTTACTGGCTATTTCCGTTTTCCTCTTCAATAATTTTGTCCTCCCTGTAATGAAGTTAAAATCCGAATCATTATTATGGGACATTCGTCAAACAAAGCCTACAGTGGCTGTAAAGGAAGGAATATTTTATAATAAAATTGAAAATTATTCTCTGAGGGTCGGAAAAAAATCAGTTGATAAGGATACACTTAAAGAGATTTTTATCTATGATCATAGCCTGCAACAGGGTAATACCATTCAAATGTATGCCCGGGCCGGAAAAATGTCTAACTCGGCAGACACCAGCGCCTTGATATTAACTTTACATGACGGTAATCGTTATGAAGAAATTATTAACCCGGCTTCACCTGATAAACGCTCTTTGTCTCAGTTAAATTTTAAAGAGCTTCAGGTTAATATTCCCCTTGAGGATTTTAAGTTGAAGCGTACCGATGAACAAAGTTTTAAAGGCGCTGAAATGCTCAATGTCTGGCAGATTGATTCTGTTGCTGATTCCCTTTCAAGAAAACTTAACAGAAAGATCACCGAATTAAAAACTCAATCAGAGAATTATTTTTTTGCCAGAACCACCGCGTCAATTAAGAGTAACACAAAGCACAAGCCGCAGAGCATTAAACTTTTTTACGACAGTTTAAAAACAGATGAGTTTAAACGTTGTGTAGAAAATGCCAAAAGTATTGTCAGAAGTAACACCGGAATTGTTGAAGTGTCGGGCACCAGCATTAAATCGGATGAGTTGAATCTTATTCAGTATAAAACCGAGTGGCACAATAAGATTGTTGGGGTTTTTGCTTGTATTATTTTGTTTTTTGTTGGCGCGCCCTTGGGAGCCATTATTAAAAAAGGCGGACTTGGTTTACCGGTGGTGGTTGCTGTTTTTTTCTATCTCGCGTTTTTTGTTTTATCCGAAGGGTTTACGAGTTTAGCGTTAGATGGAATTCTGCCGGCATGGCAGGCAATGTGGGCGCCTCTATTTATTTTTCTTCCAATTAGTATTTTTCTTACATATAAAGCCGCTAACGATTCTTCCATTTTTGATGTTTCAGTTTACTACATGTGGATAGTTCGTTTATTCAAAAAGAAAAAGATTGCTTAAAGTTCTTCAAATAGCTAACAAGGCACCGGTACCTCCCGATGACGGTAGCAGCATTGCTGTATACAACATGACGCAAGGACTTTTACAAAACGGAGCTGAAGTGCATTTAATGGCCATTAATACAAAGAAACATTTTAAACCAGAATCTTTCGTTCCAGCCGAATTTAAAAAACAGGCCAATTATATTTCAGTGCCACATGATACAAATCCTGATTTTTTTGGTGCAATCGCTAATCTATTTACTTCTCAGTCTTATTTTGTGAGTCGTTTTTATTTTAAAGAATTTGAAACTGAACTTATTAAAAAATTACAGGAAGTTAAGTTCGATATTGTTCAGTTGGAAGGCTTATTTATGGCTGTTTACATTGATGTTATAAAAAAGTACTCAAAAGCTAAAGTTGTTCTAAGGGCGCACAATGTTGAATATTTAATTTGGGAAAGGCATTTAAAAAATGAAAAGTTCATTCTGAAAAATAAATATTTACAGCTTCAAACACAAAGGTTAAAGAAATTTGAAATGGCCGCGCTACAAAAAGTAGATGCGGTGGTTAGTATTACAAATGTAGATAAGGCAGTATTTCAAGGGCTATGTAATAAACCTGTTTTTAATTGTATTTCGGGAGTTGACATCAGCCAATACATCTCAAAGTCCATGATTGGATTTAAGGAAAAAACCGTTTTTTATTTCGGTTCAATGGACTGGCTTCCGAATCAGCAGGCTGTGGACTGGTTTCTTAAAAACTGCTGGATGAAAATTTCTGAGGCAGTTCCGGATGCTACTTTTGTTATTGCCGGAAAGAATATGCCTGATCGTTTTTTAAAAATCAATGAACGTAATGTTATGGTTGTTCCAAAAGTTGCGGATAGCAAGGATTTTTATTGTCAGCATGATATTATGATAGTTCCGCTTTTATCAGGAAGTGGTTTAAGGATAAAGATTATTGAAGGTATGGCATACGGCAAACCAATTGTATCTACAAGCATTGGCGCCGAAGGAATTGATATAACAAACGGAACGAATATTCTTATCGCTAATTATCCTTCAGATTTTATTTCAGCGGTTATTGACCTGTTGCAGCATCCTGAAAAAAAAGAGAACATGGGAAGGGAAGCTCAGGCTTTTGCAAAAGTTGAATTTGATAATAAACAGGTTGTTTCTTCATTAATTAGTTTTTATTCTTCGTTGAATGTATAATGTTTTGCTCATATTACTTTTTGTTTTTGTGCTTGCAATACTGCATTCGTATTTTTTTTATCCATTACTTCTGTTCACTTTTTCAAGGAAAGGGAAGGTTCGTAAAGTATATTCTTCGAATGAAGATTTGCCAGGTGTCACCATATTAATGGCTGCTTATAATGAAGAAGCTGTAATAGGGGAGAAGATCCTTTCGGTTTTTAATACGAATTACCCTTTAAATAAAATCAAATTTATAATTGGCTCAGACTCTTCAACAGACAGAACAAACAATATTGTCAGATCTTTTTCCGAAAACCATCCTTCTGTTAGTTTAGTTGAATTTAAAGGCCGCACAGGTAAAATAGGTATCATTAACGAGCTTGTAAAACTTTGCGATACTGAAATTATGATACTTACCGATGCCAATGTTTTTTTTGAAAAAGAAACAATTTTTAATCTCATAAGGTATTTTAAAGACGACAAAGTTGCGCAGGTTTGCGCGAATATTATTAAAGTTTCAGATACTAACCTGGGAATAGCCCGTCAGGAGAAAACATACATGGCTCTTGAAAACAAAATTAAATTGCAGGAAAGTATCAATTGGAATATTGTTATCGGAGCAGAAGGTGGTTGTTATGCTATACGTCGTAAAAACTTTTCTCCGGTTCCTTCAAATTTTTGCGTTGACGATTTTTATATTTCCATGAACATAATTGAACAGGGTAAGCAAATTGTGTTTGATGAAGAGGCTATCTGTTACGAGGATGTTTCAATTTCTTCGGCTGTGGAATTTGCAAGAAAAGTGCGGATCTCTATGGGAAATTTTCAGAATCTTGCTCGATATAAAAAGTTACTTTTGCCTTTCTGGCGGGGAAGTTCTTACGCGCTGTGGTCGCACAAAGTTTTAAGATGGCTTACACCCTTTTTACTTATTCTTTGTTTTCTTACCTCAATAGGATTGGGATTTTATAACAGCATTTATTTCATATTTGCAGGCTTGCAATTAATTGGTATCCTTACTCCATTAATTAAAATTAATTTGGGCTTTTTTAAAATTATATCTCACTTTTATTTAATGAATCTGGCCCTATTGAAAGGATTTTTCATTTTTATTAAAGGAGTAGATTCAAGTATCTGGCAACCTACCAAACGTAATGTATAAAAGAATTATTTACATATTTTTCTTACTTATACTGGTGGGCACTTTCAGTGCGCAAACAAAAGGCAATGGTTCTAAAAAAGAAGTAAAACAGATTTTTGTTAAACACGCGTCAAGTCTTTCTTACGATGCGGAAAAGAGCAACGCTAAGGTTCTTCGTGGTAATGTGGTTTGTGAGCATGAAGGCGCGATCCTTAATTGCGATACCGCTCTTATTTTCGATAAGGATAATACAATGAAGGCCTCGGGTCACATTCTTATTACCAAAGGAGATAGTATTTCAGTTACCGGTGATAAATTATTTTACGACGGTAAAACAAAAATTGCTACGCTCGAAGGCAATGTTCGCTGCGTTGAAAAGGACATGGTTCTTACAACCAATCTTCTCACATTTGATGTAGGTAACTCAATTGCTAACTATTATAATGGCGGAACTATTGTAAATAAAGAAAATACTCTAACTAGTAAAAACGGGCATTATTATTCTGCATCAAAAGAGCTGGCTTTTCATTATGATGTGGTGCTTACCAATCCTGATTATAAAATGAAATCGGATACGTTGCGATATAACACAGTTAACAAAACTTCGTATTTTCTGGGGCCAAGCATTATTCTTGGTAAGAACGATTATATCTATTGTGAAAACGGATGGTATGATACTGAAAACGAAAAAGCCCAGTTTAGCGTTAATGCTCTCTTAATGACAAAAGAACAAAAGCTTACCGGTGACAGTATGTTTTATGATCGTAATACAGGTACGGGGCGTGCCTTTAGAAACATCCGGCTTATTGATACTGCGCAAAAGTCTGTAATTTATGGCGACTTTGCAGAGTATAAAGAAAAAAACTCGGAGGCGTTGGTTACGAAAAAGGCTGTTTACTCACGCCTGGTAGAAAAAGATTCAATATTTATTGCTGCTGATACCTTGTATCACAGGGATATTGATTCGGTGAATAATTTTTTAAATGCTTATCATCATGTAAAGATTTATAAGACCGATCTGCAGGCTGTTTGTGATTCTGCCGCATTAGATACAAAGGATTCACTTCTTCAGTTATTTAGAAATCCGGTTCTGTGGACTGGAAAATCACAAGCTACAGCTAAACACATTAAAGTTTTTATCGGAGCCAGTACCATACATGGCTTCAGGCTTGAGGGTAATTCATTCTTGATTCAGGAGGCCGATAGCCTTAATAAATATAATCAATTGAGTGGAAAAAATATTGAAGGGTTCATTAGCAAAGACACAGTGCGTAAGGTTATAGTTTCAGGGAATGCAGAAGTGTATTACTTCCCAAAAAATAAACAAAAAACTGTTGGATTAAATAAAACTAAAAGCGCCGAAATACATTTATGGTTTAAAAATGAGGAAATTGATAGGGTTACAATCCGGCCAAAAACTGAAGGTGTTGTTGATCCGATAAAAGACGTTGATCTTGAAAATGCGCGGCTCAAAGGCTTTAACTGGCAATATCAGAAACGCCCAAAATCAAGAAGCGGACTTCACGATCATAGCAAGTCAGGCAATAAATAGATTAGCAATGCTTGATAATGCCTGTTGAATAACGGGCATGTATTTTTAATTTACTTAAATCATTAATATTCCTGTCATGAAAAAGTACTTTTGTAAATTCATTTTTTTTATTATCCTGATGTCGTTTGTTGTAACATCCTGTAACACTGGTTCAGACAAGGATCGCGATAATTATGGCAACATGGAACCGATAGAGGATAAGCATCCTGCCGGTATGCAATTAGACTCTGGCAATAATTATCATGATACAACAAAACTAAATAAACACAATGAATAGTGTGATTGGAAGTTTTAAGTATTCTAATTCAAAAAATTCCCGCTTCACTCCGCCAGAAAACTAATCCCTTAATAAAATAAGATGTGATCAGTTTAAGAATGGAAGTTTTGCGGAAAAACAATCAAATAAAATTTCTTCAAGATGTTCTATATTGGACGGCTTTGTTATAAACCGGCTCGCTCCTAACTCTTTTAGTTCTTCAATTTGCTTTTTCATGGCAAATGTTGATATAGCTATCAGGGTAGTTTCGTTCAACTCGTTTATTTTTTTTATTTGTGTGATGCATTCTTTTGCCCCGGTTTTTGGCATATGAACATCAATAAAAATAAAATCGGGTTTCATTCTTTTTTCTGAAAGTAAATTTAGGGCCTCATCTGCGTTGTTCATCATAATACATTCAACAGGAAGGCTGGTTTGTTCAAGTGCTAATTGAAAGATCTCATGGTCTTCTTGATCATCGTCTATCAATAAACAAATCAGTGGGTGCGTTTTCATAGTTCATCGTTTTAAATACGATACCCCATACTACATTAAATTCAAGTGTGGAAATTAATACTTCAAGTGTGGTCAAAAAGCCACACTTTGCCGTTAATAACGGAAGTATTATTCGAAATGATTTTCTTTGTGTTACAGGTATAGCGCTTGGTTTCGTAATTTTTGTCTATTTATGTTACGCTATACCTGCAAATTCTGTGCTAAAACGATTTGGATTGAATTTTTTCTCTTTTAGGGTTTTGTAATATCCAGATCGCGCTTTGTAATTTTATAAGCGGAGGCCGACGAAAGAATTACAATTACAATCAATGCTATTCCCATAAACATGGCCCAGTTGGTATAAAGGTTATATACAAATAGCCAGGGTGTTATTATGAGCAAAGTTGCAATAAGCACATCCAATACAAGATGAACTTTCATTGGTAAGAGTTTTATAAGTCCAAACTCATAATCCGTAATAATACTATAAAGAAAAATAATACCTCCGATGGCTGCCAGTTTCCAGGTGTCTTCATTCTTGCTGTAATAATCTACAATCCATGGAAGCACCAGCACAAAAGCCGTTGTATAATCCAGGATGCCATGCAATCGTGTGTTTACTATTTTTTTCATTTTTGTTTCATTTTGTAAAGGAACAACTGTTAAGCTCAATACTCCGATTTTTTCTCTTTTTCTTCATTAAGCTCTTCGCTTAGTTCACAGGCTTCGTCATTCACATAAACAGCCATTTCTGTAAGATTAAGGTCGGTGGTTTCTTCCTCATCAAGAGAACGGCCTAAGATATCATGAATATTCCAGTAACCAAGAACATCGCTAAGCTCGCATAACGAGCCATAAAGAGCAATTTCAAGGTGTTCTATCTTTTGAGCAGCTATTATCAGTGCCGAATCTTTTACAGCACTTTGTTCATATTCATCAATTATATTTAGTGCTTCTTCTATTAATCCTTTCATAGCTTCGCTGGTATGAACATCGCTCTTTTCAATATTCAATCTTGAAAAAACTTTTTCCAACCGCTCAGCATGACGTTTCGTTTGCTGAGAATGAAACTCAAAAGCATCCTGAAGGTCTTCGTGATACGCGGCCTTAGCCATTAAAGGCAACGCGTCTATTAACTGCTTTTCAGCGCTGTATATTTCTTTTAATCCATCCGCAAACAGGTCCTGAAGCGTTTTCTGAACTTTACCGGTTTTTCTGATTTGGCCATTTGATCCTGGTTTTATAACCGAACCGGTTGATACAGTTCTTGTTTTTTTTAATGCTGCTCTTTTGTTGGCTGTTCTTGTTGTCATAATTGTTTTTGTTTATTAATTATTTAAAATAAGCGGGCATAAGCCCTTTAATCTTTTTACAGTTTTATTATCCACGACGGGAGCCATTTCCGCGTCTGCTTCCATACGAAGATCTTCCTTCCATTCCAGACATCTGGTGTGCGCGTCGGTGATTCATAGAAACAAACCCTCTTCTGTTTCTGTTACCTTCGCGTGATCCATTTCCTTCACGAAAGCCATTGCCGCCATGACTGGTTCTTCCTCTCATTTCATCCATCTCATGAAACTGGCGGCGACTCGTTGAAGCAAAGCCTTGTCCTTTTCTATTTCTTTTATGTGGTCCTTTAGTCCGGTTTGATCCGTTATTTTTTTGTGATCTTGTGCCATTATAAGAAGTTCTTCTGCCTATTGACGGAATTTCATATTCGCGACCACGATTCATTGATTCAAAATCACGATTTGGTTCCGAATAGTTCCGCCGGGATCTTGGCTTTCCTGACCTGTGGCGTGATGTATGCGATCCATCGCCATGCCATTTCTGTTCAGGTTCGTATTTGTTAGCTGCACGTTCACCCATTCGTGCAATCCTGCGTTGTTCCTCTGCAGAGAGTGGTTTAAACCTGCGTCGAAAATTACCATTTTCTGAACGCGGATAATTTACCTGTCCATTGTTATGGTAATTGCGTCCTTCTCTAGAAGAGTAATCACTTCTCCGTGCAATTGCGCGCTGTTCATTTCTATTTATCGAAGCCAGGCCACGCTGTCTGCGCCTGCCATAATAATCATATTCACCATTTTCATCACCATAATCGCCAGTGTAGTAATCGTCTTCATCGTAAACATTGCCATAGCGTCCGGCATAGTTGTAGTCATCCTCGTTGGCGTAGCGGCTTAGCGAGTAGTCGTTATCTTCTTCAAATGAATTATAATTATCGTCATACTTATTATTGTAATCACTTTCATATTTGCTGTAATTTTGGCCTCCGGAATTTCTTTGTCTAAACCGGTTCTTAGGAAATCTTTGTCCGATACGGGCATTTAGTGATTTAGCTCTATTCATGATAAATTGATTTTAAATGTTCAGACAGAAAGACAAACAAACGATGTACCATCTGTTCCGGACATAATAATCTGGGCGTCAGACCACCATTTGTTAATAATCTAAGGCATTAAATTCCCCGCTTGTGGAAAATAATTTCCTTACTGATAATTAATAAAACAATTTTGCCATGATGCCTGATTTGATGTTGATCTGTTGTTTCATTTGATTAGGAACTACGTTGCTGCGGAAATAATGATTAATGTGAATGGATTTTATAATTAAGTTGTTTGGAGTAGGAGATGATCTCAATCCCCTGCAAATGAGTTTAAGGGCTGTAGTAGCATTTGTTATAGGTCTTATCCTTGTACGTTTTTCAGGGCGGAGGGCATTTGGCATGCGTATGTCATTTGACAATGTAATGACAATTTTACTAGGCGCGATATTAAGCCGGGCCGTAGTGGGAGCTTCGCCATTTATTCCCACTATTTGTGCAGCAATTACTCTGGTGGTGCTTCATCGGCTTTTTGCATGGATCACTCTAAAAAACAGCAAATTCGGAAAAGTAATTAAAGGCGAAGTGAAAATTCTTTTTGAGAAAGGAAAGTTTAATCACAAGAACATGAGTTATTGTTTAATTACTGAGAATGACCTTGCAGAAGCGTTAAGATCGAATGGCGGACGAGATACTTTTGACGATATAAAAATTATCTGCGCAGAGAGAAATGGATATATAAGCATTGTAAAAAAAGATGATGAAAATGGAAATCAAAGAGAAAATCGGCGTTAAGCAATTATTAGTTCATGATAACGGAATTTTTCCCAACAGTAAATATCCGGCATTGCTTTATAAAAATGCATTGCAGCTTCCTTCCATATTCGCGGGTTCTTATGTTAAAGAATTATTCAGGAAAAATAACTGGATGAATAATTGGAAAAGCGGAGTGTTTACCTATCATCATTACCATAGCATCACGCATGAAGTACTTGGAATTATAAAAGGTGAAACAACAATTTTGCTTGGCGGAGATGACGGGTTTAAGGTTCGTGTTGAAAAAGGTGATGTATTAATAATTCCCGCGGGAGTTGCGCATAAAAATTTGGGAAATGAAGATGATGTTACATGCATTGGCGCATATCCTGATGGAAGAGATTATGATATGAATTATGGTGTTGAGTTTGAGAGGCCTAAAACTGACGAAAATATTTCAAAAGTGCCATTACCAGACAAGGACCCTGTATTTGGAGCAAAAGGTTTGTTATTTAATTACTGGAAGTAAATATTTTTTGTCCCTTTAACTTTTCTAAAAATATTATGCACCCAGATTTTTGAGGCATTTAATCAAATCAATTCCTTTCCCAAGAACAGGTGTAAAAAGATCTTTATTTTTTTCTATTCGTTTTAACGCATTATTAATATTAAAATCCTGAGGGCTTAGTCCTGGTTTAACTTCACTCCATTTTAGCGGCATAGAAACCGTTGCTCCCTTCACTGGCCTTAAACTATATACTGAAGAAATTGTTTGTCCACGACGATTTTGTAAATGATCAAGATAAATTCTTTGATCCCCACGCATTTTTATATTGCGTATTAATGTTGTAAACTCCGGCAATTGCTCTTCTGTCATTATACAAACAAGATGCGCAAAATCTTTTATCTGATCGTAAGTGTATTTTTTTTGCGTTGGTACATATACATGCAATCCTGTTGCCCCCGATGTTTTACAATAACTTTCTGTACCGGCTTTTTTTAATATTTCACGAATTACATTGGCGGTTTCAATTACTTGTTCAAAAGTGTTTTTATCTGATGGATCAATATCAATAATTAAATAATCGGGATAATCAAGCTTTTGTATGGTCGAATGCCAGGGGTTAATTTCAATACATCCAAGATTATTTAAATAGGTTAGGGTAGCCTGATTATTGCACAAAATGTAATCAATATCCTTCCCTGCAGAATCAGAATAAATCTTCTGACTTTTTACCCAGGCCGGTGCCCCTTCTCCCGCATCTTTATGAAAGAAACCAAATTCTTTAATTCCGTCAGGATTTCTCTTAAGAGATTCGGGCCTGTTTTTTAAAAATGGCAAAATATATTTAGAAACGCTGATATAATAATTAATTACATCTTCTTTTGTAAATCCTTCATCCGGCCAGAATACTTTTTTGCGATTGGTTACTTTTACCTTTATTTTCCCAAATGAAATTTCATTTTCACTGGTGGAATCAGTTTTCTTCTTTTTTTTTGCCGGTTTTTTTTTAACCGGACTTTTAACAGTTTCAGTGGCTTGCATGGTTACTTCTTTAGGTTTTTTATCATTACGCAGGCCAAGGAATATCGGGTGCCTCAGCCTTTGGTCTTTAGTCCATTCTGTATATTTTATCTCGCAAACCAGTTCTGGCTTAACCCAGGTTGCAGGTGTATTTGTTTTTATTTGTTTGTTAAAAGGAGATTTGGTTACAATTAAAGATTTAAGCAGCTTATACATGTCCCTAAGAGTTTTTGTATTAAACCCGGAGCCGGTGTGACCAATGTATTTTAGCTTTTGTTTATCAAATTTAGCGAGTATAAGGGCGCCGAAATTGCTGCGTGATCCGGTTGGAGCTGTAAACCCGACAATAATAGCTTCAGTGCTTTTGTGATATTTAATTTTTAACCAATTTGATGTACGAACACCAGGCGCATATAATGAGTCAGCCCGTTTGGCAATTATTCCTTCAAGATCATTTTTCTTCGCAATCTCAAAAAATTCGTTTCCTGTTTCTTCAATGTGGTCGGAATATTTTACAACTTCATTCCCTTTGCCTATTAAATTCTTTAATAATTCTTTTCGTTTAGCAAGGGGAAGATTGCAGATGTTTTTGCCTTTAATAAAAAGCAGGTCGAATACGCGATATTCAATTGGATGAGTATTATCTGTACCAAAGTGTTGCAGTAACTGAAAATTGGATTTACCGTTTTCGTCAACTATTATAATTTCCCCATCCAGAACCGCGTTAATGTTTAATTGCTTTAAGGCTTTTACAACCAGCGGGTACAAATCATTAAAAGAATTACCATTTCGAGAATACAAGCTAACGTCATTTTTTTTGACTTCAGCCATCGCGCGGTAACCATCCCATTTTATCTCGTAAATCCAGTCCTTGCTGCTGAACGGCGTGTCCGTTTCTTTAGCAAGCATTGGAGGAATAAAATGTTTAAGTTTTCTTTGAGTTAATTTATTTTTGATTTCAGTGGTTTTTTTTTTACCGCTGTTTTTTTAATCGGAGGAGCCAATGATTTTTTTTGCTTGTTGTTGTTTCGAAGCCACTTATTTATGGGCGAATTAGCCGAAGTTTGCTCTTCACTGTCATAAGGAACTGTTGTTGCAAATTCGTCTTTATGTTTTATCAGCAACCAGGCGTTTTCTCCTTTGCTTCTGAGTTTAACCAGGGCAAATTCCCCTTTTAATTTTTTTCCATGCAGTCTGAATTTAATACCGCCAGCCTTAAGCCCGGCTTTCAAATTTTTCTCAGCATTTTTTTTGTCAGAGTTATCAATATCAGAAACCTGTCCTTTATCCCATATTTCAACAATTCCGGCTCCATAATTTCCTTCAGGGATAACGCCTTCAAAATCTTTATAATCATACGGATGATCTTCAACCATCATCGCCAGGCGCTTGTCTTTTGGATTTAAGGAAGGGCCTTTGGGTACTGCCCAGCTTTTCAGTACTCCATCTATTTCAAGCCTGAGGTCGTAATGCAGATGCGATGCCTTATGCCTGTGAATTACAAAAGATAATCCGGATTTTGATTTAGCAGACTTTCCGGAAGGTTCAGGAGTTTTTTTAAAATTTCTTTTTTTATTATAAAGTTGCAAACTCATCAGGAGGCTTTTTTACGTTTTACGCTAAGGCTGGCCTTTAGCTGATCCATTAGATCTTTACTCTTTCCATGAACAATCTTAAGCTTAGGCTCTTTAATTTTAATACCTTTTGCTTTGGCTTTAATTACTTTCATTAACTCATCTGAGTATGTATCTTTATATCCTGAGATATTGAATTTTCCTGTCAATTGCTCAATAAGTGAGGTGGCCATTTTTAATTCATTTGATTTTACAACTGTTTTAGCCGGAAGATTTAATTCCTTTGGATCGCGAATTTCTTCATAAAAGCGGATGCGATTTAAGACGATAACTTTTTCGTTCGCTTTTAATATCGCCAGCAATTGTTTATTTCTCATTACAAAAGAAGCAATTCCAACTTTTTTTGTTTTATTCAGTGCTTCCCTTAGCAAAGCGTAGGCTCTTTCTCCCGATTTGTCGGGTTCCAGGTAATAAGGTGTTTCGTAATAAATGCTTTCTATTTCCGATTCGTTTACAAAATCTGTTATTTCAATAATCTTTGTTTTTTTAGCGCTTGCCGCTTCAAAATCTTTATCGTCAAGCACAACATATTCATCATTGGGCATTTTATATCCCTTTACCACATTTTCCCAGGCTACTTCTTTTCCCGAGTTTTCATTAACTCTTTTAAACTTAATGTTTGAATGATCTTTTTTATCGAGCATGTCAAAATCAATAGTACTTGTTTCGGTTGCGCTGTATAATTTTACCGGTATGTTAACTAGTCCAAACCCAATTGCTCCTGTCCAGATTGACCTCATAATAGAAATAATTTTTACATCATTAACGAAAAAAATATTCCTGTTTGTTTTAAAAATAGTTTAGGGGTAAAATGTTGCCCAGTACATTTCAAAGTTATATTATAAAGTTATTAAAATAAGATTCAGATATCTGATCTTTATCAGTAGGAGGAGGATAGTTGAAACGTGACGTAAGCTATTAATAATTGTTGTGAATTTCCTGCGCATTAAGAAAGTTGATGACTTCATTGTCTGTCAATTGGTTAAAATCCTGGTAAGCCTGTGCCACTCCAAAAAAAGGTTCCTGTTTTTCAAGAATAACAATTTCATCTGCTTCATTTAAGGCGGGATCTAATTCCTGACTTGAAACAGGAGCGGTAACTATTATTTTTCGAGCTCCTTTTTGTCTGCATAAACGAATAGCTGGAATAAGTGTTGCGCCTGTTGCAATTCCATCATCAATCAATAAAACGGTACAATTAGTTATGTTTGGTAACGGTTTCCCGTTTCTGTAAAGGTTTATGCGGCTCTCTATTTCTTTGCCAAGATCTTCTATAAATGGATCAAAAATATGCATGGAGAAATTGACGTAATCAGGTACATATATAACACCCTCTTCGGCTATAGCTCCTATTGCATAATCCTCGTTTTGTGGATGAGGAATTTTTTTTGAGATTAAAACAGAAAGTTCCGACTCTAGTTGCTTTGCTACATAATATGCTATTTCAATACCGCCTCGTGGTATTCCAAAAACTATTGCATTCTTGTATTGTCTTAGTTTTTCGGCAAGTTTTTGCCCGGCATCTTTACGGTTGCTGAATATTTTTCTGTTCAACATTTTTACTAAATTACATCAACCTGCACACTTCCGCGCATTTTCTGCAGGTCCATGCGCACTGTCGGCAATGTTCCTCTTCATGCTTTTCACATTCTTCCGCGCAGGTATCACACATCTGAGCGCACAGCAGGCAAACTTCTTTTGATTTTTCGCTGGAAAGGCTCATGAGCTGTGAAGCTGCGGTGCACATTGTAGCGCATTCAAGATTAAGTTGTATGCATCGGTTAAAGTGTGTGTTGTCTGTTTCTACCAGGTCTGTTGCCGCACATTTAAGGCAGGCGCTCGCGCATTCGTTACAAGCATCAATACATGATCTATAATCCATTTTGTTTTTTACTTGTTATACTATATATTCTTGCCCGGGCTGGTAACCTGTATCACAGTTATCCGTGATGAGAAATATAGCCAGGATGGGAAAATATTACACAATAATTGTTGAGGCATTCTTGTTGCATGAGTGTAGTGAGAAAATTGTATAATATGAATCAGTTAATGCTTTTTTTTACATCAATTATTGTAACTGCTACTTTAACTATTACAAGTCCTGCATTTAAAAATAACGGTTCAATTCCTGATAAATATACTTGTGATGGTACAAACACAAACCCCGAATTAAATATTTCCGGTGTTCCGGAAAATGCAAAAAGTTTAGCACTGATTGTTGACGATCCTGATGCTCCGAGCGGCACCTTTGTTCATTGGGTAATGTGGAATATTCCCGTGAGCAGTAAAATCGAAGAAAATTCTGTTGGCGGCATGCAGGGAAAAAACGGAAAGAATGAAAATAAATATACCGGTCCTTGCCCTCCCCGCGGAACTCATCATTATCATTTCAAAATGTACGCGCTTGATTCAATGCTCGATCTTTCGTTAAACACTGATAAAGAAGCTCTTCTAAAGGCCATGGAAGGGCATGTATTAGCTATGGGTGAATTAGTTGGAGAATACAATAGAAAAAAGTAATAAAGGAACCAAGTCATCTTACTTTTTTAGCACGGTCGAATATATTTTAACAATGCTGTTTTTTTCTTCTCTTTTACTAACTGCTTCCATTGCAAGGAGCAATTCTTTATTTCTTTTATGGTTCAGTTTGGCAATGGCTACTAACGCCTGAGCCGAGCTCCAACGTACTACTGTTCCGGCATGTTCAGTGTTTGAAAAAAGATTTCCGATGGTTGTATCAAGGTTATCAGGAAAAAGGTGGCAAATATTGGCTATTGTTTTTGCCGATTCCCATTTTATTCTCGGTGCTTTTTCAGCTAAAGTTCCTGAAAGAAATTTCAGACATTCTAAATCTGCAAATTCAGGTCGGGTTTTCGTAACAAATTCCAAGGCCTCGATGCAGCTTGCCTTTACCGGATCTTTTGAGTTTTTTGCAAATGAGATGAGTTCATGAGCTGAAACCTTTTTTTCCTCCAGTAATTTAGCCAATGAAAGTGTTTTATCCTTTGGCTTTATGGTTTTATCGTTAAAAATTTGTTCAATACTTTCCATATTTAAATATACTTATAAATCCCTTAAATCAATTTGTTGATGCGTGAATCACCTCGTTAAATTTTATTGTCATCAGTTTTAAACTAATACCCGAAAGAACGCATTTATTTTTTAAATAATTTATTAAAAGGTTAGGATGGTATGATTTTATAAGTATTTATTACTTGTAAATGCTTAAAATATTATTTTTCATTTCCGGTATTGCATTTCTTTTTTCATACTCAGGCATATCCTTTAAGGAAGATGCAAGAGATGTCATAAAAAAGGCCGATGAAAAAATGCGTGGCAAAACTTCGCAGGCCGAAATAATCATACAAACAGTAAGACCTAAATGGACACGAGAACTAAAACTTAAAGCGTGGACAAAAGGAAATACTTATTCAATGATACTAATTACATCTCCTGTTAAAGAAAAAGGAACGGTATTTCTTAAGAATGGGAAAGAAGTGTGGAACTGGGTTCCATCGATTGAACGCGTAATAAAGCTTCCTCCTTCAATGATGACCCAATCCTGGATGGGTACCGACTTTACGAATGATGATCTGGTAAAAGAATCGTCGATAGTGGAGGATTACAATCATAGTTTTGCCGGTGATTCAGTAATTCAGGGCCGGGATTGTTACAAGATAAAGCTTGTGCCTAAACCTGAAGCGGCTGTTGTTTGGGGAAAGCTAATGGTTTGGATAGATAAAAAAGATTATATGCAGATGCGGGCAGAGTTTTTCGATGAAGAGAATATACTGGTAAATACAATGCAAAGTTATAATGTAAGCATGCTTGGAGGTCGGTTGCTACCAACAAAAGTTGAAATGCTGCCGGCAGACAAAAAAGGTGAAAAGACTGTAATGAAATATAGTAGCATAAGTTTTGATCAGCCAATAGACGATGATTTTTTTACTACTCAAAACATGAAAAAAGTAAAATAAGGTGTTATTCAAAATTGCGTGGAGAAATATCTGGCGAAATAAAAAACGCACTTTCATCACCATGGCATCCATTTTCTTTGCCGTGATACTGGCAGTGCTAATGCGTTCTGCAAATACAGGTATTTATGATCACATGGTGCAGAATGTAGTTAGTTTTTCATCAGGTTATATACAAATTCACAATAAAGGTTACTGGGAAGAGCAATCTATTGAAAACAGTTTTACCGAGAACGAAAGACTCTATCATTTACTATCAGAACAGAAAACAGTGAGCGCATTCATGCCTAGGCTTGAATCGTTCGCGCTGGCATCGGTAGGTGATAAAACAAAAGGTGTGTTAGTACTTGGTATTGTTCCCGAAAAGGAGAACATAACCATGAACCTTGAAGAAAAAATTATTGAGGGAAAATATATAAACGAGAATGATAGTAGCGTCCTGATGCCGGAAGGATTGATGAAAAGTTTTAACCTGAAATCCGGTGACACCGTAGTTTTACTAAGCCAAGGGTATCATGGGGCAAGTGCTGCCGGAAAATTTCCTGTTAAAGGAATTGTTCGTTTTGGTTCACCTGAATTGAACAAGCGTTTGGTAAATATGCCGCTTAAGCTCATGCAGCAAATGTACGGTGCTGAAAACCTGATCACTTCGGTTTCGGTGATGATGCATGAGGGTTCTGATATGGCTACTGTGAAAGAAAATATTATTTCAGCTACTGATACATTGCGTTATGAAATTATGGATTGGAAACAAATGTTACCAGAACTTGATCAGCTTATTGAAGGCGATCTGGCAGGCGATTATATTGTTATCGGCATTTTATACCTGGTAATTGCTTTCGGTGTTTTTGGAACCATTCTGATGATGACGCGGGAACGTATGCACGAATTTGGCATACTGGTGGCGGTTGGTATGAAAAAGCATTTGTTAGCGGTGGTTGTAATGATAGAATCATTTTTAATTGCGTTCATTGCTACATTAGCCGGGATGGTGGGCGCATTACCAATAATTCTGTGGTTTAAGAAACATCCCCTCCGTTTAAGCGGTGAGTTGCAGAAAATATACGATCGTTATGGTATGGAAGCTATTATTCCTTTTTCTGATAAGCCTCATGTTTTTACCGAACAGGCCGCTATTGTTTTTGTAATAGCTGTCATATTATCATTTTACGCAGCACAAAGAATTTTAAAATTTAACGCAATTGATGCGATACGAAGCTGATTTATGTTATTAATAGTTGCCTGGCGAAATATTTGGCGGCATAAGATCCGCAGTATGGTAGTGATTTTCTCTATTGCAACAGGACTATGGGCAGGAGCGTTTATGGTGGCTTTCTCCTGGGGCATGTATCGGCAATATATGCGTGAAGCAGTTGAAACACAGCTTTCGCATTTGCAGTTACATCATCTTAAATTCGAAGAGGAAGACCGGGAAGTTCAATATGTGATTTCACAAAGTTCTGCCATTTTGCAATATGTCAATTCACTTAAAGGAGTAAAAGCAAGTACAAGCCGAATTATTTCCGGAGGGATGATTTCTTCACCTACAACTGCATCAGGTGTAAATATCAACGGTATATTTCCTGATGAAGAGAATAAAGTAACAAAGCTTGCTTCACGAATGGTTAAGGGTAAATACCTGGATACTACCGGCCGTAATTCAGTTATTATTGGTGAAAAACTTGCAAAGAAGCTTAAGGTAAAACTAAAAGGCAAAGTTGTTTTAACCTTTCAGGATAAAAATGGTGAGATTGTAGCCGCTGCTTTCAGAATAACAGGGATTTACCGTTCAAAAAATACCGCGTTAGACGAAGTGAACGTTTATGTGCGCGCTTCTGACCTTAGACATCTCCTTAATATTGATCAATCAGTTCATGAAATTGCTGTTCTTCTGAATAATGATGATTCTGATCTGATTAAGAAGCAACTTGAAAATAATTTTCAAGGATTAAGCATAAAAACCTGGAAAGAACTCTCGCCCGAACTGGATCTTGTTATTAATTCCTTTAATGAGTTCATGTACATTTTTGTTGGATTTATATTACTGGCACTCACTTTTGGAATTGTTAACACAATGCTGATGGCTGTTCTAGAACGTGTGCGGGAGATTGGTATGCTGATGGCAATTGGCATGAGCCGAATACGCGTATTCTCTATGGTGATGCTCGAAACAATTTATCTTGCTATAGTTGGCGGACCTTTAGGATTGCTGATAGGGTATATTACCATCAGGTGGTCAGGAACTTTGGGAATAGATATATCTATGTTTTCCGAGGGACTTTCTTCATATGGCTTTAGTAGTATTGTATATCCTGAACTTGAAACCAGTTATTATTTACCCCTTGCCCTTATGACAGTTTGCACCGCTGTTCTTTCTGCCATTTATCCGGCTATCCGGGCAGTGCGGCTTAAACCTGCGGAAGCAATCAGAAAAATATAAAAAGCATGGAAACAGTTATTGACGCGCATCATATTACCAAAGTATATAACGAAAAAAGTATTCCTGTTACTGCAGTGAATGATGTTCATTTACACATTGAGCGGGGAGAATTTATAGCTCTGGTTGGACCTTCAGGCTCCGGGAAATCCACACTTCTTAACATCATTGGTGGTCTCGATTATCCAACCAGGGGGCAGGTCATAATCAATGGATTGGACATAACAGACATGAGTGGTAATAAATTGATCAATTTTCGATTGAATAATATTGGATTTGTATTTCAGTCATATAATCTTATTCCCGTTTTAACTGCAAAAGAAAATGTTGAGTTTATTATGCTGCTACAAAAAAAGAATAAGGGCGAACGAGAAAAACGTGTATTAGATTTGTTACGCGAAGTTGGTCTAGAGGATAAGGTTAATAACAGACCTTCTGAACTTTCCGGCGGCCAGCAACAGCGTGTAGCGGTTGCAAGGGCTCTGGCTTCCAAGCCACAATTTGTACTGGCCGATGAACCTACCGCTAATTTAGATTCAAAATCAGCTGGAAATTTACTCGACATAATGGCGCGACTAAATAAAGAAGAAAATATGACTTTTGTTTTTTCTACTCACGATCAACGGGTAATTGATAAAGCAAGGCGCGTGATAACCCTGGTTGACGGACAAATTGCATCAGATGAAAAACGCTGAAAGTTATAGTAGGAAAAATGTTTTTATTGTAACGGGATATCTTTCATGGATCCTGTTTTTTTCGTTCAGTGGCTTTGGCCAGGATTCAATTATAAATTCACGTTTGCAGATTCACGGTTATTTAAAAAATATGCCCTCAGTATTTTTTGTTGATAATACAAGTTCTATGGTTACAGGAAATTTTGTTCACAATAGAATTAATTTGAAGTGGGATATTTCTGAAGGTTTGTTTTTTCGAGCGGAAGCCCGTAACAGACTTTATTATGGCGAGCAGGTGAAACAAACTTATCAGTTTGGGAAATATATTGACACCGATGCGGGACTTATTGACATGTCTCACAATATTGTTGACGATACTTCTATTGTAATTAATACTACACTCGATCGCGTGTTGCTTTCCTGGTCTAATGAAAATTGGGACATAACCGCTGGTCGGCAACGAATTAATTGGGGCATTAATCTTGTTTGGAATCCGAACGATATTTTTAATGCATTTAATTATTTTGATTATGAAGAACGTCCGGGAAGTGATGCAATTCGTATTCAATATACTACCAATAAACTATCTTCTCTGGAACTGGCCTATAAATTTTCTGAGAAAGAAAAAGAGCAAGTGGGAGCAGTTATGTATAGAACTAATTTTAAAGAATATGACTGGCAAAGTTTTGCAGGAATTTATTTTGAGGACATTGTTATTGGAAGCGGTTGGGCAGGAAACATTAAAAATGCAGGTTTTAAGGGGGAAGTTTCTTATTTTCATCCATACAAGGAAATTACCGATACCAGCGGAGTTTTATCCGCTTCCATTTCATTCGACCGAAGTTTTAAAAACGATTATTTTGCAATGATATCCTATTTGTATAATAGTGAAGGCAAAAGATTATTATATGGCATCAATGATTTAACCGGAGTTACATTATCCGCCAAAAGGCTAATGCCTTTCCAGCATTCTTTTTTTGCTCAGGTAAGTAAAAGCTTTACTCCGCTGGTAAATGGAAATATAGCCTTTATATTTTCTTCGCAGGACAAAACTCTCATTCTTCTGCCTTCACTGGCAGTTTCGTTAAGTAATAATTGGGATCTTGCACTTGTTGGACAGTCTTTCTTTTACGATATTGATGGAGTTTACCGCACTTTTGGTAATGGGGTTTATTTTAGATTACGCTGGTCGTACTAACTTATCGGATAAATGGACTTAATTATTAACGAGTCTGAAGGAAGGGCTTTTCATTGATATTTTTTTGTTTGTAGAATATTTTTCGTGTTATGGATGCTTAATTCAATTTCTGGCATCATTATTTCCTGTTTAAAATTAAATCAATAGTTATTCATTAAATTATATCATACAATGAAAGGATTTAAAACCAACATCGAAAAGGCTACAATTGAAAATGAAAATTTCCGCAAGGTTTTGTATACTTCTAAGCACTTGCAGCTTGTGCTAATGACACTATTACCCGGAGAAGAAATCGGATCTGAGATACATACTGATAATGATCAGTTTTTCAGATTTGAAGATGGACATGGAAAATGTATTATTAATGAATATGAATACGATGTTAAAGACGGCGATATTGTTATTGTTCCGGCAGGTGCAAGGCACAATGTTATTAACACCGGTAAAACAAAAGAACTAAAAATGTACACACTGTACAGCCCTCCTCATCATAAAGATGGAGTTATACATCCTACTAAGAGAGCTGCTGCAGTGAATAAAGAAGAATTTGAAGGCGTGACAACCGAATAGTTTATTAGATAACATTATTAGATTATGGAATTTAAAATTCCGGCCACCTATAAAATCGAGCATGATGAATTGCATGAAATGCTTAAAAAGGCAACGCAACTTTCCGGAAAAACGGGAGAAGCAGCTAAAACAGTTGCGCAATTATTACATCCGCATTTTGTAAAAGAAGAAGAGTTTGCGCTTCCTCCTTTGTGTTTACTTCCTATGATTGCTTCAGGAAGCATTACTTCCGAAATGAAAGAAGTAACGCAAATTACTGAAAAGTTGAAAGAAGAACTTCCGAAAATGCTGGCAGAGCATAAGGAAATTATGTCAGCCCTGAAAGTATTAATTAAGTGTGCTAAATCTGATAATCATGCTGACGTAGTACAATTTGCACACAAACTTATGCTTCATGCTCAGACAGAAGAAGAGGTAACTTATCCGACATCTATTTTAATAGGGGAATATATTAAACTTAAAAGCGGCGCGATATTTTAACAACAAGTAAGTTTAGTGGCTTTATACGCAAGCATCCCTGATAAGTTAAACGTATTATGTTTTATTAATTTCTTTGTTTCTTTCCGGGATAAAAAGCTTTGTTAGTTACATAAAGCAAAAAAGCCTTTAAGAAGTTTTTTGCATTTATTCGTGAAGAGGGATTTGAATCCCTGGTTAGGCTTAACACTGTACTAAGGTTTAGTAAACCGTTAATTACCTACTCATCATATAGATAAAGTTATATATCCTCCTAAGAGAGCTGCTGCAGTGGATAGAGAATTTGAAGGAATAACTACTGAGTAAAAGACCATATCTCCTAAAATTTTCAAAAAAAAATACAAAATCCGAATTCTTAATAATTAGGGTTCTGCTGAGTGTGCATATTTAAACGTGCTTATTATTACTGTTTTGAATTGCTGGCTTTGTTTCCAGAAAATGCATTATTGACGCAAATCATGAGGTAACAAAAAGTCACTTCTGATTTTTGTCATGGTTTTATTTCAAACTTCTTTTGAAATTGCGCAAAATGCATAAATACTATGAAACTAAAGGATACCAATGTAAGCGTTAAAGTAAGCGGGGTAATTATCTTACTTTTAATTTTCGGGATCATTTCTTATTCGTTAATTGTAGGGTTTAACAACGAAAAGTATAAGGATTCCTACAAATTAGGTGTTTCTGAAAAAAATCTTTTTTATTCTCAGCGAATTGATGATTTAACTAAAATTACATTGAGTTCCAATCCTGAAACTGCGCAAAAAGCGAAACAGGATTTGGTAAAATGTGTGAGCTCTTTTTTTGGTAATCTGCATCTGTTAAAAGATGGAGGAAGTGTTCAGGAAAATGGTAAAATATTTGAAATTGAACCGGCAGATAATATTACCGTCGCAAAAATTTCACGCATTGAAACCATTCTTCAAAATTTAAACGATAATATTCAGATTATTATAAAGGAAAATACGGATATAAATTCTTCGCATGAAAGAATAAGTTTTTCCGATAGTGTCAGTAATGAAAAAAATGTTGCTTATCAGGCTTCTGTCAATAAAAAGTTGGCAAACGCCTATTCCGAAATTGAATCGGTGTTTTTAACTAACACGTTATCAGATGCGGCAAAGGAGTTGGTTGATAATTACAACTCTAAGTCTGTAGAAAAGCAAGCCTCATTGTATAAACTTCTTTTTTTTATTGGGTTGTTTAACCTGATAGTTTTAATCTTCTCTTATTGGTTGTTTAAAAACTATATTATCAAACCATTAAAAAAATTAAAGGATGTGGCTCACCTGATTTCAGAAGGTGACTTTACTCACAAATGCATTGTAACCACAAAGGATGATATTGGTGAAATTGCTCAATCAATAAACGAATTAATAGAAAACTCAACAAAGGCCTCCACCTTTGCCGATAGTATTGGACAGGGGAATTTGGATATTGAGTTTAATGCGAGAAGTGAAAAAGATGTTTTAGGGCATTCTTTATTAGTTATGCGCAAAAACCTGGTTGAGTTATCGCATGAGGAAACAAAGAGAAATTGGTCAACCAAAGGATTGGCCATGTTTGGAGAAATACTCAGGTCTAACACTTCCGATATAATTGAATTATCTAATAGTATCATCTCTAACCTTGTAAAATACCTTAACGCTAACCAGGGATCTATTTTTATTATTAATGACGAAAAACCTGCTGATACTTTTTTAGAACTAAAAGCAAGTTACGCTTGGGGAAAAAAGAAATATCTTAAAATGAGAGTTGATTTGGGTGAAGGGCTGCTTGGTCAAACATGGCAGGAAGGAGAAACTATTTTCTTAACTGATATTCCTGATAAATTTATTACAATCACTTCAGGTTTGGGTGAGGCCAATCCTAACTGTATTGTAATTGTTCCATTAAAAATTAACGGTCAAATATATGGTGTAATTGAATTTGCGTCATTTACTGTTTTTGATAAACATCAGATTGAATTTTTGGAAAAGCTTGGTGAAAGTATTGCATCCACAATTTCTACGACAAAAATTAATGAAAAAACAAAAAAACTCTTAATCCAATCGCAACAGCAAACAGAGGAGATGAGGGCACAGGAAGAAGAACTTCGTCAAAATATGGAAGAAATGCAGGCAACGCAGGAGGAAATGGAGCGTATTTTAGCCGAAAGTAAAAAGCAGCAATCAGAACTATCTGCCAGGATGGCTCAGGTGGATCTCGCGTGTATCGTTTCTGAATCCGATTTAAAAGGAAACATCACTTTCGTTAACAATAAGTTTTGTGAAGTTTCAAAATATTCCAGGGAAGAATTAATGGGTAAACCACATAGTATTGTTCGTCATCCTGATATGCCTAAAGAAGCTTTTAAACAGATGTGGGCTACCATTGGCAGTGGTAAAATTTTTAGAGCCGAGGTAAAAAACATGGCTAAAGACGGTACTCCATATTGGGTAGACGCCATAATTGCCCCTGTATTAGGTGAAAATGGAAAACCGGTAAAATACATTGGCATCAGATACGATATTACTGAGAGCAAAAAAATGCAGCTGCAACTTCAGGAACAAATGCAGCACATGCTATCACAGGAAGAAGAACTCCGTCAAAACATTGAAGAGATGAACGCAACGCAGGAAGAATTGCAAAGAGTTCTTACCGACAGTAAACAAAAGCAGGCTGAACTGAATACACGCATGGCTCAGGTAGACGCAGCATGTATTGTTTCTGAAACGGACTTAAAAGGTAATATTACTTATGTAAATGATAAGTTCTGCGAGGTTGCTAAATATACACGTGAAGAATTAATTGGCAAGCCGCACAATATTGTTCGTCATCCTGATATGCCAAAAGAAGCCTTTAAACAAATGTGGGCAACTATTGGCAGTGGTAAAATTTTCAGAGCAGAGGTAAAAAACAAGGCTAAAGATGGTACTCCATATTGGGTGGATGCAATAATTGCTCCTGTGTTAGGAGAAAATGGAAAACCGGTAAAATACATTGGTATCAGATACGATATTACTGAAAGTAAAAAACTGCAGTTAGCTCTTGAAGAACAAATGAAGTTAATGCGTATCAAAGAGGAAGAGCTAAGGCAGAATGTTGAAGAAATGCGTGCTATACAAGAGGATTTGGAAGGAAAAAACCGGGAGAAAGCCGCGAATTAAAAAATGGGAAATTAAATATATCGAATGGACTCAATTGATGTAGAAATAGATTTAAGGGATATTAAGTACTTTATTCAATTTTTTAAAAATAAGTATGGGTACGATTTTTCAAATTACGCGCTTTCATCTTTTAAAAGAAGGCTTCAGCGTTTATTGCACTTATACCGAATAGAAACGCTTTCCGAGCTTCAGGAAAAAATTATTAGTAATGAAATTGACCCCGAAAAAATTGTCGAAGAAATTACAGTAAATACCACTGAGATGTTTCGTGATCCGATTTTTTGGAAGAAATTAAAAGATAGAATAATCCCTGACATACTAAGGCAAAAACAAAACAGTATAAAAATCTGGCACGCAGCCTGTAGTTCGGGTGAAGAGGTTTACTCAATGGCCATATTATTAAAAGAGCTTGGGGTACTGGAAAAAGCTAAAATTACAGCTACAGATATAAATGAAGAGGTAATAAAAAAAGCGCAAGCGGGAATTTATTCCAGGCAATCGCTAAAAATTAATTCGGCTAATTATCAAAGTTATAATGACTCGTCAAACGCAAATTACGCACAGTACTACAAAGAACTAAACGAGTATCAGATTCAATTGGATCCGGAGTTAATTACCAACGTTGAGTTTAAACGTTTCGATTTGGTTCAGGGAAGTCCATTCGGTTCCTTCGATTTGATTTTATTACGTAATGTATTGATCTATTTTAATTTCGAGCTTCAGGAAGAAGTTGTTGCTCTGGCTCAGTCAAGTTTAAACAGTTCCGGAATATTAGCATTGGGTGGAAAAGAAACTATATCATGGAGTAAGGTGGCTGAAAATTTCAGGTTGATAGATATGGAAGATAAAATCTATAAAAAAAATTTTGTTGCCGGTTAAATTGGAACTTAATGGAAAATATAAAGTTATTGTAATCGGTGGATCGGCCGGCAGCTTTTCTGTGGTTGATTCTATACTTAGCCAGCTTAAACCCGATTTCCAAATACCGATTGTAATGTGCCTGCATCGTTTAAAGGAATACCGCAATGGATTTATAGAAGCACTTAGTATTAAATCAAACATCAAAGTTATTGAACCGGACGATAAAATGCATATTAAACCGGGATGTGCTTATTTGGCCCCGGCTAATTACCATTTATTCGTGGAGTTGGGACATACCTTTGCATTGTCTACCGAGGAAAAGTACATTTATTCACGGCCAAGTATTGATTTAACTTTCGAATCCTTTTCATACGCTTATCGCGATAAAATGATTGGGATTATTTTAAGCGGTGCTAATACTGATGGTGCTAATGGCTTATTTAAATGCAAAAAAAGGGGAGGATTGTCTATAATTCAAAACCCGGATGAAGCTTCTGTTAAAACTATGGTTCAGGGTTGCCTGAAACTTTTTCAGCCAGATTTAGTTCTTAACACTAATGAAATTATCAAGACTATAAACTCCCAATCATGAGGTTAGATGTGGAACCAATGCTAATTGACTATAAATTAATAGATCAATTTAAGAAAGACAAAAACGTTGAGAGTTTGTTGCGTGGCTTTTTATGGCAACTGGCCCATATTACCCAGGCCTGTCAGGGTATTGTTTATGAAGTGAAACTGTTGAATGAAAATTTACCACAAGCTGTTTTTAGCAGCGCCTTTGCTTTTTCAAACCCTAACCTGAAAGATTTAAGATATAGTAAAGGAGAAGGCTTTGTAGGACAAGTATTACAGGATAAGAAAGAGATAATTGTAACGAACATTCCAGCCGACTATCTAACAATTGTATCCGGCCTTGGAAAATCAGAACCTGCCTATTTGATAATTATTCCTTTAATGAGCGAGGAAGAAAATCTGTTTGCAATAATCGAACTGGCTTCGTTTATTCCTTTTGATAATAATTTAGCGGGTATGGTAAGCAAAGCTGGTAATAAACTTTATGAATTAATAAACAATTTGCATGGCTAAAAATATTACAAAGCCTTTAAACAAATTATCCTGGATTCAGTTATTAGTTTCCCTAACAGGAATGATTGTTTTTTTTATTCTCTTTGGTATTATATATAAGCAACAGGCGCAAAGTATATTAACTATTGATGGAATACTAATTGCTTGTTTGTTATGGACTATTCTGATTTTATCAGTACAGTATTACATTCATAAAAAACAGAATAACGAACTGCGGTTGTTTAATGAACGGGCAGATAAACAGGATAGCATTTATCAGCAGGCCGTTAACCAGGCACTTCAATTAGAAAAAGGTAATTATCAATTAAGTAATGATTTTTCTGATGAAAACAATCTGTTAATAGGCACCCTTTCTAAAGTTGGTGTTGCAATACAAAAAAAAGTAAAGGAAGAAGAAGAAAATAATTGGATTATTACGGGTATAACTGAGGTTGGAGAATTGCTTAGAACCAACCCTGAACTTGTTCAACTGGGAGAGTCACTTACCAAATATTTTATTCAAAAAACCAACTCTGTGCAAGCCGCGTTTTATATTGTTAATGATCACGAGAAGGCGCCCGCAACAATTGATCTGGTAACATGTTATGCGTATAATCGGAAAAAGCATTTTTTTAATTCATTTCAATTCGGAGAAGGATTAATTGGACAGTCAGCCATTGAAGCTGATATTGTATATCGGACAGAAATACCGGATCATTACGTTACTATTACCTCAGGATTATTGGGCGATAAAAAACCAAAAGCTTTGTTTGTTTTACCTTTAATTGCCAATGAAAAGGTTTATGGCGTAATAGAATTTGCAGCTCTGGAACCATATTCTTTAAAGACAAGAAAGTTTTTCGGTGAAACCAGCAAAATTATTGCTCAGGCTATTTTTAATATTAAAGTTAACGCGCATACCTTAAAAATGCTCTCCGAGGCTCAACAAATGAGTGAAGAGCTTACCGAACAGCGTCAACAGCTTTTAAACAATGCTAAAGCGATGGAACTTGCGCAGGAAGAATTAGAAAAAACAAATGCGCAATTAGAGCAAAAAGTAATAGAAGTAAATAATGCTCAAAAACGACAACATGCATTATTGGAAAGAGCTTCTGAAATTATTTCAATTTACGAACCAGATGGTACAATCCGGTACGAATCTCCTTCTATTAAAAACATATTGGGTTATAATCCTGATGATCTTCAGGGGAAAAATGAACGAAGCAAAATGCACCCCGATGACGTAGAAAAATTTAATTATAGTTTCGCTCATATTTTAAAAACTCCTAACCAGTCCACTACTGTTCAGTTCAGGTATTTAAAAAATGACGGCACATTGGTTTGGATTGAAGCCACACTTACCAATCTTTTAAATGATGCCGCTATTAACGGAATTATTATGAACTCCCGAGATATAACCATGCAAAAAATTGCAGAGCAGGAGCAACGTATGCGTGGCCAAATGCAGGCATTGTCAGAGAATTCACCCGATTTAATTACACGGTTAAGTCTTGATAATAAAATATATTACATCAACCCAACTATTGAAACACTTACCGATCATCCGGCCCCGGAGTTCATTAATCACACATTGGAAGAAAGCGCTATTCCGGTAGAATTAAAAAACCTGTTTCATAATATTATTTCCGATGTTTCAGTTTCCAAAAGTAAATTTCAATCAGAAATAGAAGTGCCATTGAAAAGTGAAAAAAGAATTTTTCAAGTCAAAGGTATTCCTGAATTTAACGACCATGGAGGAATGGAAACTGCCCTGGTTATTTCATCAGATATTACAGAACAGAAAAATATTGAAAAAGAAATAAAAGCAATTAACACTAAAATTTTAGATAGTATTAATTATGCCAAACGTATTCAAAAGGCAATTATTCCAAGTGAAACTTTGCTTGAAAGCACATTAGGCGAATGCATAATGTACTATAAACCCAAAGATGTGGTAAGTGGAGATTTTCCCTGGGTTTTTGTGAATGGGAATTATACATATGTTGCAGCGGTGGATTGCACGGGACATGGTGTTCCTGGGGCTATGATGTCGTTAATTGGCTTTTTATTGCTTAATGATTTGGCTAACGATCCTAATCCTAAAACCCCTGCCCAGATTTTAAATGAATTG
>Ga0255338_1001616_pt1 | contig 40515 bp, 55 predicted proteins | sample MeOH1_35cm_T4_19_FD_203715 | JGI IMG/M metagenome (GOLD analysis project Ga0255338, IMG submission 203715) | Sandy soil microbial communities from University of British Columbia, Vancouver, Canada - MeOH1_35cm_T4_195 | ecosystem: Engineered > Artificial ecosystem > Sand microcosm > Unclassified ... | reverse complement strand
CCGGCGAGCGTCCACAACCAGGGGACGGCGGCGCCGGCGATCGCCAGCGGCGTGACGACCAGCGTGACCCACGGAATCGCCAGCGCATTGGCCAGCAGGCCGACCACCGACGCCTGCCCGAACAGCAGCAGCGTCAACGGCGTCAGGGCCAGCGTGACCACCCATTGCTCGCGCAGCGCGCCGGTCGCCGCACGCGCCAGGCGGGTTCGCGCCCCGGCCGGCGGCGGGCCGGCGGACGCCGCGGGCCCGCTGGCGAACAGCACCCCCACGGCGACGAAGCTGAGCCAGAAGCCCGGTTGCAACAGCGCCCACGGATCGACCGTCACCACCACGGCGGCCGCCAGCAGCCAGACCACCGGCCAGGGCCAGTGCCGCCCCGACAGGCGCAGCAGCGCCACGGCCGCCAGCATCAGCACGGTGCGCTGCGCCGGAACGCCCCAGCCTGTGGGGGACTGCTCGATTTGGCACTCGGGATCGGGGTTACAGAAAAACGGCCGAGCTAGATTTGGCGCGGGTTTCCGGGCGATTTGAGGCTTGGGCGAGGCTGACTCAGCCTTTGGCACCAAATGGGCCGTTGGGGCCGAAATTCGGGGCCAGCGGCGGCGCCAGGTGGGCGGCGACGAGCTGCAAGCGGGACGGGTCGAGCCGGCACGCCGTGCGGCCCTGTTCATTGGAGAAACGGCCGACCAGCGGGGCTCAGTGAGCTACGTAACGGGGCGGGCAGCATGGCCGCGAGTCAATGGCCGAACTCGCACGTTCGAACTCGCACGTCCCCAAAACCGTGCGAGTTCATTTTCCCTATTGCTGGCGCGCACTTGCGCGGATGAGTCACGTTCCGACGACGACGTGCGAGTTGGGCGAACTCGCACGTGGTTTCGGCACAAGGCGGCGCGGTTAAAGTCGCACGTCCCTGCGGCGCACGTGCGACTTTAACTATCACAGTGCCCCGCAGCAAAACGGCCCGCTTGAGCGGGCCGTCCAGGGGTGTCGCGGGACCGGGAGCTACGGGATCTCGACCTTGGCCGACACGCCGGTCGGCAGGTAGGAGACGCCCTTCAGCGTGTCGTTCCTCGAGATTTCGACATCGATCGCGTAGGGCATGAGCCCGGTCGCATTGCGGAACTTCAGCACCGCCTCGTTCACGGCGGTGAAGATCTCGCTCTCGAGGCGCGACCTGGCTCGGCGAATATCGCTCACGGCAAGGTCGGGCGCTGATGCTGACTTGGTCGCCATCTCAACTCTCCTCTTCCAGCTCAACAGTCTACCCGTGCTCGACTGTCAGCCGAACAGCTCGGCCTGGTCGTCGTTGACCGCGGCGCCGACGATGCGCGTGACTTGGCGCTCGGTGAGTTGGTGCTCGGCGGCCAGCTGGCGCAGCGACTTGGGGCCGTACTCCGCGCGCATCTTCGCGTCGCGCAGCGCTCTCAGCGCCCGTGCGGCCTTGGGTAGCTCGAAGTGATCCTCCCGACCGTACTCCTGACTGAGCTTGACCAAGTTCTCGAAGCCGATGATCTGGGCGAACTGGTGGTCGGCTGTGGGGTTGAGCGGGATGTAGATGCGCAGCCCGCCGAACCGCTCGACGAGCAGCATGGTGGCGTGCAGGCCGATCAGGCGGACGAACTCCTGCAGCACCTTCGGCAGCAGCTCGGTCGAGAGATCGGACCAGGACTTCACTCGATGCCTGAAGGCGAGACCGTCTCGCGACCAGTCCCCGACACGCCATCAACGTACGCGAGGATGGCGCGGGCGTGCTGCTCGTCAACTGCCAGCCCGTCGCACTCGCCTTCGATGGCGTCGATGAGCCGCTGCACCCGGTCAACCGATGCCACGCCAGAGGCGGAAGCTAGGTACAGGCGACCTTCGCACTTAGGGCAACAGATGCCGATGCCGCGCCACGGCTTAGTTTCGTTGCCTTGATACCCGCAGGCGCATCGGTACACGGGAGCCGCCGCCACGCCACGGGTGCGCAGTTCGTTCATCCTCTGCCGCAGCGCCATGCGGGCCTTGTCGATGGCGTCGCTGTCCCGGCCGAGAGATGCGCGGAACAGGTTATCGATCAGCAGGGCGTCGTCGTCGTTGTTCGGCGTGACGCACGGTGTCACGCCAGCATCGCTGTTCGCGTTGCCACTGCAGTCGGTGTCGGCGACGTTCTCCGCGCGCTCGTGCCAGGTGAGGGGTTCGGTCAGGCGCATACTTTGGCCTCCAACCTGAGGAGAGGGCTATGGTTAAGATGATCGACGCCGACGAAAGGGATGACGCGGAGCGACTGATCCGCGAGGTCGGATTGGACCCCGCGGACTTCCAGTTCGTCCGTAGCGACTCGTACCCTGTAGAGCCCGGACCGATCAAGCGAACGATCATCGTCGGCAGGGGAAAGACGGAGCTGCAATTCGATGGGGCTACATGGGTGATCGACCTCGAGAAAGCTCTCAAGGATGGTCGGTTTAAGTAGCGCTCGCAGCATCACGCCCCCTGCACGCCAGCGGCGATAGGCAGCCGCTCGTACCAGTCGCAAAGCCGCGTATCCCCACCGCTGCAGGTCCACCCCGCACCACGCAGCGCGGCGATGAGGCGAAGCGCCTGCGGTCTCTTCATGAGGTAGGCGTTCCAGCACCAGTTCCCCACCCACTGGCGCTCGCTCATGAACGGGAACCAGATGCGCGCTATCCGGAAGCGCAGCATCTGGCTGTCGACGGTGAATCGAGCCTCGCCGTCCAGGTCGATGCTGCCTCGGCGTGTCTCGATGCTTATGCCTTCGGCGAAGCCTTGGAACAGTCCCTGATCACCGTTGCAGGCGAAGTGCACAACGATGCTGCGCGACCCCTTCATTTCTTCACCCGCTTCAACCAGCTCTTTAGGGCCTCGATCACCTGGCTGGCTTGGCTGGTGGCGAGGAAACGGAGATCAGCGACACCGCACTGGCCCTTGATGAATGCGTTCAGCGCGGCGTCGCTCTTGTCGGTCAGGGCGCCGGCCTTTCCCAGGTCGCGCCACAGCATCAGGACGTGCCATTGCTGCTTGCTGTAGCGCGGCCCAGCGGCCTGCTTGCGCCCGGTCCAGCCGCACGCCTTGAGGTGCTCGATGAAGCGCTTGCGGCCGGTGCCATCGAGCTCTCCGGCAGACCGCTTGCCGGTCTTGGCGAACAGCACGGCGCGGTACTCGTCGTCGCTCCATCCGAGTTCGGCCACGGCGATGTGGATCTGCGCCAGTTCGTTCCGGCGGGCCAGCGGGCCGTCGACAGCTGAGGCGTGGGTCATACTCGGGCATGCCCCGCGAAATTCGAAGCGCAGAAGCCATACGCGACGAAGTCGCGCGCGTCCTCAATGAGAGGCACCCATTTCCAGCCGCCGTACCCCTTCCTGTCCCCGTGGAGCGGACCGCGAACGACGTCAACTCGAACTGGGATATGCCTCATTCCTTCCGTAGCACTCCCGGGTTCCAGATCGATATCGGCCTGGCGCTGCTGGCCGTCATGAGCCGGTGGGATCTCGACGAAGGGTGAACGGCGCTGTTCGGTCGCGGGTGCCTTCATGCCAGCAGCCTCCCGAGCTTGTCCTGCAGCTCGCGATGCCGCGCGAGGATCATGGGCACGTCTGGGTGCAGGGGGTCGATTTCGCGCATCGCCCAGCGATAGAAGCCGGCGCCGATCCAGGCGTGCAGCAGGTGGAGCATCTTCATGCCACTTTTCGCCCACGGATATCGCTCAACGGCATGTGACCAAAGTGGAAGCCGCTGCAGAACCTGCACCGGTAGGGCTTCATCGGCCAGCCCTCGTTCCCACGCTCGCGCAGCGTCCACTTCATGGCGCGCACGGCCGCGCCGTACGTCGGATAGGACTTCTTGTCGCTGCACTCCTGCCGGCGTGGGCTGCGATCGGTGGACACGATGGCTTTCGCGATCACCGGTCACTCCCTGCCGTCAGCTGACGGCCCCTGACCATGTTGGCCAGGTTGCGAAAGGCGTTGCGCGTGAGCCGACCTTCCTGAGTGGCCACCGCCTCGACCGCGTCGGCCCAGGCTTCCAGGAACTCGACGCTGGACAGACGTTGCGCCGAGCTCTGGAACTTGCGGGCGGCCGCGTAGATGCGCGCCTGGATGGCGGCCGGCACCATGTGCCAGTGCCTGGGGCACATGCCCTTGCTCGGATCGACCGTCGCCGGGCAATGGTTGGCGTCGCAGGTTCGCTTCAACATTGCAGCGCCTCCTGTACGAGTCGCTTCATGCCGCCAGCTCCAGGTGCTCAATCGAGGGCTGGGGCGCCGACCGCGGATCGAACGGCCGCAGCCAGGCATCGGGGATGCCGTCCGCGGTGCACGTCTCGCCTGGATGCAGCGCCCTGCCTCTGTCGTCGACCTCGCGCCGGCAGAAGGTCACGACCTGGGCGGGCGTGACTGCCCAGACCGGCTGGCTGTGACCCTGCAGGAGCAGCAGCGTCTTGACGACGTGCCCATCGATCTGCTCTATGCCCGAGCCGTGATGGTGGCGCGGCACCACGATCCATGCGAGTTGGTGCGGCTTGCAGTTCATGGTCCTACTCCTCGTTGATCAGTTGTTCGAACAGGTCGCGGATCGCCGCGTCAGTTACAGCGGGGGGGGGGCGGGCCGATCTGCGCGCTGCTGGTAGTCGTCGCAGATCGCGCCGCCGGCCACGTTGAAGCCGTGCTTGCGGCACTTGAGCCACGAACGCTCCCACGGCCCGTCGCGGCCGTTGTCGGCGTGCCCGCAGTCCGTGCAGGCCGCGCAGCGATCGCGCTCGGTGGGCTTGAGAAAGCCGACTGCCGCCCTGGTTTCGGACGCGTTCATGGAAGACCTCTCAACGAAGCGCGCAGCTCGTGAAAGCGCGCGAGATACAGGCGCCGCGCATCCTCGGGCCGCAGGGGCTCGATGCATGCGGACATTGGCGCCAGACCGCGGATCAGCGCCCACTCGTCGCCGTGCGCCGGCAGCAGGTCGCGCTGCTCGGTGGCCAGCATGACCAGGTCGGCCTCCTTGACGCACGGTGGCAGCTCGCCGGCCAGGCCGAAGCGCGCCAGCACCGCGCGCTCGACCCGGCGCTCCAGCGCCTTGTAGTCGGGCAGCAGGTTCTTCAGCGGCGACGAGACGTCACCCAGGAAGGCCTCGGCCGCGTCGTGCAGCAGGCCCGCGAGCGCGTGCTCCTGCGGCACCAGCATCGAGACGTAAACCGAGTGCTGGGCCACGCTGTAGAACTGCAGCGTATGGCCGGTGTAACGGCACAGATGCGAGAGCGCGTGCGCGATCTCGTAGATCGCGAAGTCGTTCTCTTCGGGCGTCAGGAAGTTGAAGTACTTCCCGGCGGCGGTGAGGATGTCCGGGCGCATGCTGTCGTCGCTCCAGATCAGGCGGCGGTGGTGTCGGCCTGCATCGCCTTGACCGGCGCTGCGGGGACGAACGACCTGCAGCCGCCCATCCGGTTCACATAGAAGTGGCCCTCGGTGCAGCGAAGGCCTGCGGGCGCTGCCTCGGCCTTGCTGCAGCTGACGCAGCTGCCATGCCGCGCTGAAATCGGCAGATAGCCCATCGCCACCCAGGTTGCGGCGACGCTCACGCTGCCTCCGGATTGGCCTCGAACGGCGTGATGACGAAGTCCTCGACGCCCGTGACGATCGTGATGCCGGCCACGCCGCGCGCCTGGTCCGGCTCATTGAGGATCGCCTCCTTGTTGATCTCCTCCTTGGTGCGCAGGAACTTGGTCAGGCCCAGCCGCTTGAGGGTCTCGATCACGGCGTCGACGCCGCGCACGCTGACGCTGGGCGGGCGCTGGCGCCACTGCACCTCGCCGGTGACGAAGTTGGCCGTCTTGACCTTGCCGGCGTTCGTGAGCTCGTCGCGATGGGCCTCGCAGTAGGTCTGCACGCCCTTCTGCAGCGTCTCGATGCGACCGGTCAGATCCTCGAGCTTCGGCTGGAAGCGCTTGGTGATCGCCCCGATCTGATCGTTCATGTCGGCGGTGACGCGCGCGAAGTCGCGCTGCAGGTCGCCAAGCGCCTTGATGTCGGCGGCGCAGTCCGTTCCGGACTGGGGCGCGTACACCTGCGCCTTGGCCTTGAGTTTGGTGACAGCCATTGATCGTTCTCCGTGTCAGGCTTGGTTGAGAAAGAGCTGTCCCGCCAGCACCTGCAGCGGGATCTTGCGAAGGCGGCTGCTCAGCTTCAGGCTGTGCAGCGCGCGCGATTCGAGGTACTTGATGCAGAACTCGTCGAGCTCCTGCGCGGTCTCGGCGATGAAGTAGCCCGTCTCGGGCCGGCCGCAGACGGCGATGCCTTCGCTGCGCAGGTCGGAGATCAGCTTGCGCAGCTCGCGCGGCTGCACGTCGGTGCGCGCTGCGAGGCGGTCCATGTGGATGCCCTGCTCGCGACCGCGGTGACTGCTCAGGATGTTCAGAAGCTCAGCGCTTTGCACGTGGAGTTCCTTTCGGATCGGCGTTGCTGCCTGTGACGACGAAGCGGTACGCGCCGCTGCCGCCGCCGGGAATCTCGCGCGCGCCCTGGAAGCCCTGGCCGAAGAACTTGCGGCCGAAAGCCTCTGCCGCCTGCTGGGCGCTCGCCGTCGACGAGGCGCGCACGCCGCGCACGGTGTTGGTCACATGGGCACCGGCGCTGAACTTCACGAGGACGTCAATGGCGAGCGGCTTCACACGAGGCCCTTCGTATCGAGCGCCTCGAGGACGCTGGTGTTGACGAGGAACCGCTTCAGGTACAGGGCCTGGGCTGGCGGGAAGACCATCTGGCGCGCCTCATCGAGATCGAGCGCCAGCTCGCCGCGCGAGTTCATGGCGCACACCAGGTCGTCGACGCGGATCACGCTGCAGCCGGGCACCTCTTGCGACGCCCTGCTGTACGTCAGCGCCATCTGGGCCAGGCCGCCGTCGCACAGCCAGTCCAGGATCCGGCCGGCGTCCTCGCCCGTCTGGGTGGCCAGAGCCTGAACGGCTCGCACCAGGCGGCCCGCCTCGGGCTGCGCCGCCGGGGTTTGCTGGGTGGGATCGGCAGCGGCTGGGGCCTGCGCCGGCGCCGTGGTCGCCGACGGTGTCTTGATCTGAGCGGCCGGCGCCCAGCCGAGTGAATTGCCAGCGGCCTGCGACTGCTCCAGGCTGAGACTGGCAACGCGACTGGCTCCGCCATTGCGCGAGGCCTGCGCGCGCTCCGCGGTGCTGATCTGAGGCCGCGACGAGGGCGGCGCGGAGAGCGCCTTCGGCGAAGGCGGTGCCACCGGGCTGATGGACGGAATCGGAGCGGCCGTCGCCAAGGCGCAAGCCGCGAAATCCTCGTCCTTCGGCGCCCACGCGGCGGAAAGGCGGTAGTCGAACTCGGACTCGCCGCGTCGCAGCACCGGCACCCGGATCAGCCGCCCAGGCACGACCAGCGGGGCGAGCGCCGCGTCGATGGCCGGCGCGCTGGCCCCGCACACCTTCGCAAGGTCCGCGCTGCCGATCGTCCCCTTCTTGATGTAACCCACGGCCCGCCGCGCAAGTTGCACGGGATCGCACGCTACCGGCGTCTCCGTAGGTCCGGTCGTTTGCCGCCGCACCTGATATGCCTGGGCGCTTGCTGCGCTGTCGAAGAAGCGCAGGCGCTGCCCGTCGATGGCTGCACGAAACAGTCTGCCGGCCTTCACCCACGAGTTGAGATAGGCGCCGGCTGTGGTGGAGGTGAGGCCGGCTGCCTGCGCGAAATCACCGTTTGCGCATCCGTCCGGCCGCGCCGCGAGCTGCAGCGCGATCGCGAGCCTGTCTTCGGCGCCGCTCATGACGGCTCTCCGCTGGCGCCGAGCGAGCGCCAGAATTCGGCGGCAGCCTGGTTGGTGGCCTGCTGCGCACGCACGAGCGTGTCCAGCTCGAAGTTGATCACGCGCAGGTTCTCCCGGTGCAGCTCGTTCTCGCAGTGCAGATGCAGGCTCACCTGCGCCAGCCGGCGGCGCAGCCGCGCGAGCCGCAGCGCGTAGAACACGCCGACGGGCCCGCCGGCCAGGTAGACCGTGCCGGCGCGACAAGCAGCCTGGGCTGCCCGCGCTAGGTGCGTGCGGATGATGGTGTTGCGCGTCATGCGCCCTCCTCGGGGGTTGAGCTGTCACGGCTCTTGCGCGGCTTGACCTCGCGCGGGCCGACCGGCGCGGTGTGCGCCTTGTGCGGGCAGCCGTTGCAGGACTGCCAGTGCTGCATGTCGCGCGGGCTGCCGATCGGAGCGGGCCGGTGCGCGTAGAAACGGCACTGATCGGCCGTGATGACCACCGGTTCACCGGTGACCGACTGCTCGCTCAAGTGCGGGCACTGGAAGCGGCCGAACGTGTGCGTGACTCGATCGGCGACCTTGGCGGTGCTGGCCTCGCCAGAGCCATACTTGCCCGAGCCGTTGAGCACCTGGCTGATCACCGGCGCGCTTACGCGCAGCGCCAGCGCCACGTCCTTGCGGGACATCGCCTGCGCGCGCTCGCTCAGCAGGGCAAACCAGCTCTCTTCCTTGTACGTCATGCGTCTTCCTTGTTGCGCTCGGCGAGCTGGCGCAGCTGCTCCCAGCACGGCGGGTGCGGGGTGTCCTTGATCAGGACGTACTGCTTGCGGCCGCCTGGCAGCCGCCGTGCGCTGGACGTCACCAGCCCGGCGCGTTCCCACTTGCGCAGGTAGGCCTGGGCGCGCGTCTCAGCGGCCGCGACGTCGTTCCCGGCGTCTACGAGGGTAGCGGCCGCAGTGCCGCTGTCGATCACTCGTCGCGCGCGCAGCAGCGCCCACAGGCGGGCAGCAAACGAGGCCGCATCTGGGGGCCGGTTCTTGGGGCCGTGCTGCCCGCTGCGCAGCACGTGGCCCTGGGCGGCGGCCTGTACGGCCGCGGCGCCGTCGCCCGTGAGGACGTACTGACCCGGCGTGACGCTGCGGATGAACTCCATCCGCTTCAACTTGTCGGTCGCATGGGCGGCCTTCGGGCCGCGCAGCGCCGGGTCCCACGCGCGCAGCTGCTCGATGGTGAAGGTCGCGCCGGCGCGCGTCTTCCGATGGGCCGCGAGCGCCGCCAGCGCAGCGGCGCTGATCCACCTCACGTGCGCAGCGTCGTTGGTCTGAGCGCAAGCCGCCATCGGTCAGTGCTCCACGCGGCGCTTGCCCAGCTGCTGGCCGTTGAACTCGGTGCACAGCACCCTGGACTCGACGTGCTTCGCCTCGACGCGCTTCCACCCGTTCGCGCCCGCCCAGGTCTCGATGTTGGCGATCGCATTGAGCACCAGGCGCATGCGGCCCTTGGATTCGGCGTGGATACGGGCAACCAGATCGTCGTCGATCGCGACCTCTGATTTGGCCGCCACCGTGGCCTTGACGTCGGTCGGCGTGAGCGGATCGAGCTCGACGACCCGAGCCACCCGGCTGGCGATGTGGCCGTAGCGGGCTACCTTCAGCGGGAAGTGCTCCATGCCGACCAGGAAGCACATCGTGCCGGTCAGGTCGGTCACGTCGCGCAGCACCTCCAAGAGGCTGGGCGTGCTGCGGATCAGGAAGTCGGCCTCGTCGATGATCACCGGGACCATGTCGACGGCGAGCTTGCCGATGCAACGCGCCTGCACCTCCTGGTTGCGCCCGCGCTTGTCCAGGCCCATCTTCTCGGCCAGCTCGTCGAGCATGGCCCGCTTGGTCCAGGTCTCCTTGGCGCGCACGAAGACGTAGCCGCTGTCCACTGCCCACCGCTCGGTCAGCTCGGACTTGCCGATGCCGTAGACGCCGCGCACGATCACCAGGCCGGCTTCGCGCGCGCCGCGCTTGGCAACCAGCTTCTCCGCCTCGCGCAGGCGCTTGAAGTTCTCCGTTTGAACAAACCCCTTTTTCATGGCACATTTCTCCTTGCTTGTTGCTGTGCGACCCTCAATCGATGACAGGCACGCTCGGTGAAGGCGGCCACCTTTACCGGGCACTCTTAAAAGCCTCGTCCCCACCCTTCCACTCGATGCCCCGGCTGGCGAAGTACTCGGCCAGTGACTCGTATTCGTCGCCCGCCACGTATCCGGCAATCCAGTCGTGGTCGTCCTGCTCCCAGGCGTCGCGGTGCCCCATGAGCCACTCGTAGCGCTCGCTGGGGGTGTCGAAGAAAGGCCTGCCCGCAGCGGCTTGCGCCGGCTGCGCCTGTGGGGGAAGAACAGGATGGAGGGGACTCGGAAGAGCCCCCACAGCGGGCGCCAGCACCACGGGGGTGCCAGGTTCCGGCAGGGAAAACACGTTGCTTGCGGCAGTGGTGCCACTGAGCTCGCGCTGCGCCAGGTCCATCTGGCCCTGCAGGCGTTTCATGCGAGCCTCGACCCGCTTTTCGCGCGCCATCTGCACCACCGGCTTGGGAAAGTACTCGACGCGGTTGGCGTTCCAGTCGGCCTGGCACACGTACTCGCCCTCGGCGGTGAAGACCAGCACGAAGCTCGGGTCGTGGATGTCGTAGTGCACGCGCACCTGCTGCCCGTCAACGGCCATCAGCTCGCGGCTGAAGTACACCTGATTGAGGAACTGCACCTCGCCGCGCTTGGCTGTGCGCAGCAGCGCCGGCATGAACAGCATGCGCAGCTCCAGATCGCCCAGCTTGAACTGGTGCTCGCGATCGAGCATCGCGTCCCAGGCTTCCTGGGGTGTCATGTGCTTGCCTGCATGCGGCCCGCTGGTGTGCTTTGGCAGGCTGCGGTGGCGGTGCTGCGTGTTGTATTCGTGCACCGCCCGGTCGACCGCGGCGACGAACTGCTTCCAGCTCGGCGCCTTCTGACTGAGCTGGATCACCTCGCCGGTGTGCTCGGCACGCTTAAGGGCCCTCTGCTCCTTCGCCAGCTCGCTCGCGACCTTGCGCAGGGTGCCGCTGTCCACGTCCTTGCCCTGGTAGCTGCCGAACTGGCGCGCGCACTTGATCAGCCAGGTCGACCAGCTGCGCTCGATCAGGCCGCGCGCCTGCGGGTTGCCCGGAATACCTGTGCGGTGCTCCGCGCCGAGGCGGGCGACCACGCCGGTGATCGGGCAGTCGATCTGCTTGCCCGTCTGGCCGGAACCGTTGTCGCTGTAAATGATGGCGGGCACGCCGGCGTTGCCCACCGCGTGGCGCAGTGCATCGCCTACCGCCATCACGCTTTCCGAGAGGGACGACGACCAGCCGCAGATCTTGCGGGTTGCCGCATCCATCATGGCCGTCACCTCGGGCGCGAAGGGTGCGCCGTGGTCCGGGTGCCGGACCTTGGCCTTGAAGGTATGGCCGTCGCCGACGAAGACGTCCAGCGGCTTGAGCACGCTGGTGTCGCGGCGCTTGTGCGGCAGCAGGGCCTTGGCCTCGGATCCCGAGTGCCGCGCCTTGATCAGGTCCACCTTGTTGACCTTGGGCAGCGCCCGCCGGGCGCGCGCATACAGCTGCTTCCACGCGTCGGCGGGGCGCTGCAGGCGCTTGGTCACGTCCTGCGCCGCCTGGCTCAGGTTGCGGAAGCGCGCATCCTTGGTGTGATACAGGGCCAGCACCTGGGCGACGTCGTCGTCCACCTCGGCCACCGGGGTAGCCTCCACCGGCGCGGGCAACAGGCCCCACCAGCCGTGAGCGCGGTAGGTGCTGAGCCACCGCAGCAGGGTGCGATCGCTCACCGATGTATCGCGCGCCCGCTGATTGGCGGTGCGCGCCGCCTGGCGCAGTTCGTCGGTGCATTCGCCGGCGGCCAGTTGCAGGGCGATGATGGAGGCCGCGCGCTTGACGCCGTGCAGGCCTTCGAGGGCAAGCAGCTGGTTCACCAGCGTGATGCGCGCGTCGGCGACCGCCTTGTCGCCCTGGCTGGGCGGGCGCCGCTCGCTGGCGACATGCCGGACGGGCAACTGGGGCTGGGTCGCGGTCGGGACTTCGGCCAGCGCCGCGATCTGCGCCGTGGCAGTGGCGACCTGGTCGATCATCAGCGCCGTGCGGGTTTCCGCAGGCAGGCGGCTGCAGTCGTATTCGAGGCCGCCGCCGCGGCCGGCGCGGGGGCGTGCCTGCAGTCCCAGCTTCGTCAGCTTCTCGCGGGTGCGGAACTCCGTGCTGGGCATGCCGGGGAGACCGGCGAGCTCGCGGGCGGTGAGCCAGGCGCTTTTCATGATGGCCTCCGTCCCCGGCCCAGCGCAGGCTTGCTTCCATCGCCGCCACCGGACGCCACCGGACGAGCCTCACGAGGCTTGCGAGGCATCGTCACCTTGATCTTTCGCGTGAGCTCGTACGCCCGCTGCCGGTCGGCCGGATTGCGGTAGCGAGACGGCCAGATCGCTTCCGGCTTCAGGTCCAAGGCGCGGGCGACGATCTGCTCCGCCGCGAGCCACGGACTCGTGAGCACTCGCTGGATGTGGCTGTATCCATTTTGGGCGGCGAGCTGCCGGAGGCTAACGCCGCGCTTCCGCAGTGCAGCAACCACGTCGGCTGGATGCCAATCTCCGTGGTTTTGTGCTGCCTTTCTTGTGTTCATGCCCATGATTATGGACACACATCGCACATTGTCAACAGCGCCGTGTCGCGAAATCGCTACTGAGGCTGCCCTCGATGTGCGATCAGGGAAAACCAGACGGTAATTTGCAATTAAAGCGGGAGACGCTAACAATTGTGTTCATGGACACAAAAAAGGCAGCATCCCCCAGCCGGATTGAACGGTACGGGACGGAGCAGGACAAGCGCCGCGAAGCGATCAAGCGGGAGAGAGGCCAGTTCATGGCCGCGCTAGGCGAACGATGCCGGGCCGCGCGTGGCGCGCTGGAGGTGTCGCATGTAGCGACCGTCCTCGGTGTCCACCGCAACACCATCTGGAACATTGAACGGGGGGACAGCCTGCCAGATGCGTTCGAGCTGGAACGGCTGGCCACCCTGTACAAGACCAGCGCTGAGCACCTCCTCACCGGCGCTCAGGTGCCCAAAGGCGCGGCGGAGGGCCTGAAGAAGAACACGCGCGCAGTGCAGCTAGGCGATTTCATCTACGTGCCTCATTTCGATGTGCAGGCATCCGCCGGGCCCGGCAACCTCTTCGACCAGGTCGAGTCGGTCACCAAGATGCGCCCGTTCGATCAGAGTTACATCGCTGGAGAACTCGGCATCGGCCATGATGCGATCGCACTGATCACGGTTATCGGCAGCTCGATGGAGCCGCTTTTGCACTCACGCGACACGGTCCTGGTCGACCTGCGGTCGGCGCATGAGGTCTTTAACGACGGCATTCACGTCATCCGCCTCGACGGCGCGTTACTCGTGAAGCAGGTGCAGCGACTACCAGGAAAGTCTTTCAGAATCCGAAGTCTCAATCCCGACTACGAGCCATTCGAGGTGCGCGGAACGGAGGATACAGAACGCGACTTCGCCATCATCGGCCGGGTTCGGTGGGCCGGCGTGACAATCAAGTGATAGGAGTCACGACATGGTTGTCCCGACCGCAGGGTCTGCGAAAGGAGTAGCGATGAAATGTTGTGGATTGATTTCCGTAGCAGGCGCACTGGCAGTTTCCCTCACAGGGTGTGCTGATGCACCGCGCAATGTCTACCTGGAAAAGCGTGGACCGCCACCCCAACTTGACCAAGCTGTGGCCGTCGCCCACCAGACGCTCAAGCGGACACTCAAGGACTACGACAGCATGAAGGACTTCGCTGTTGTCGGCGAGCTGGCGCCGATCACTGCAACGACGCTGGGCTGGAATTTCGAGGAAGCTTGGATGCTTTGCGTAGAGTTCAATGCGAAGAACTCATACGGCGGCTATACAGGCATCCAAGAACGCGGGTTCCCGCTCCGGGCGCATGGAGGAGAGCTCGTTGTCGTCCATCGCACGAATTGGATCACGTACACGGGCACGGGCTGCTCACAGTAGGGCCAAGACGGCCGATTCCTGGGGCTGGCGCCTTATGGCTCGGACGATCAGTGTCCAGGTGGCGATCCTGGTCCTAACTCTCTCAACCGCCCATGCCGCCGATCGCATCGAGCGGTCCGCGGCCGAGATCCGCGCATTCCGAGCCGAGAATCCATGCCCAGCGACGGGCCGCCGCGCCGGCGCCTGCCCAGGCTGGCAGGTGGACCACTCGATTCCGCTGTGCGCGGGCGGTGAGGACAAGCACACGAACATGGCCTGGCTGTCGGTGGAGGATCACCGCTTCAAGACGGTGGTGGACGCGCGGGAATGCCGCAAACTGCGGCGCATGGCCACAACACCAGCCAAACCTCGGCCAAATTGACGCCGCTTTAACTGTCGTGCTACGCTGCCTGGCGGAGGTGACCACAATGCCAAACGACAAGAAGCCACCGGCGCCACCGCCGCCACCGCCGCCACCCCCGCCACCCCCGCCACGGCCGTCGCGGGAGTCCACAGACGTGCGGCAATCGCCCGTTCGTGAGAGTCGGGATCTCGGCAAGTCCCTGGACGACAACACGGTCTATTTCTCACCGCCGCCACCGCCGCCGCCGAAGCCGTCCAAGTAGCACGGTCGCAGCGAGGGTGCCACAATCTGGCGCATGGAAGACGACTGCGTGTCCGACGAGTTGTGGGGTCAGCGCTGCGACGTGCGTTACAAGGCATGGGTGCAGCAGCGCTATCACCGCAAGAAGCAGCGCTTCTGGGACATCGTGGACAAGCTGACGAAGACGGCGACGATCGCACTGGGCGCGACCCTCTTCGGCCAGTATGTCAAAGACACCCCCGCGGTGGGCGTCGCCGTTTCCGCGCTCGGCCTGCTCGCCCTGATATTCGGGTACACGGATCGGCGGCAGGTGCACAAGGAACTCGCCGAACAGGCATCGAACTTGATCGCCGCGATCGAACTCGTTCCAGCCGGAGAGCTGACGCCAGGCAAGACCGCCAGTTGGCGCTCGGACTTTGCCCGTCTCTGCGCCAAGGCTCCGCCGGCGCAGAAGTGGCTCACCCTCATTTGCGAACGCGAGCAAGCGACCGCCGAGGGCCATCCCGATCACGTCAGAAAACTGTGGCTCCACCAGCGCCTGCTTTGCTGGTTCTGGTGACGGTGTGCTAGGCTAGATACCATGTGAGCTAAGGCCGACATCAGTCGGCCTTATTCATTCCAGCTCGACAGGCAACGATGCGAAGCGTATCCATACGCGGAGCACTCGATGCCGATCCTCGATTCCCTTGGGCGGGCCCTCCCCCGCATCCTCCTGCTGGCGCTGCTGGGCGCCCTGATGCTGTGGCTCTCCATTCCGCTGGGCCGTGCCTGGACACCGGAAGCTGCGCCGATCCTCTTCAACTTCGGCCTGTGCATGCTGGCGCTCGCCGCGGGTGACTGCTCGCTGCGCCTGCTGCAGCCGAACATCAACCCGCAGGCCGCGGCGTGCGAGGCGATCGTCGGCGCCAACCTGGGCGCCGGCGCCGTGTACCTGGGACGCTGCATCCTGGCTGCGGCGGTCTTGTTCCTGTTCGCCACCTCCAACGCCCGCGCCGCCGCCCCGCCGGCGGCTGCCCTCGCCTACCTGCCGCTCCTGCAGGCGGAGCAGCGCGCCTGGTGGCCTGACATGCCCCAGCCGTCGGTGCTCGGCGCCCAGGTGGAACAGGAAACCTGTGCTTCGCTCACCCACCCCAAATGCTGGAATCCGCGGGCCGAGCTGCGAACGCCGCGCGAGTACGGCTTCGGGCTGGGCCAAGTCACGGTCACGAGCCGCTTCAACGTGTTCGAGGAGCTGCGCGCAGCGCATCCTGCCGCTCTCGGCTCCTGGCGCTGGGATGAACGCTACGACCCGCAGATGCAGCTGCGCGGGCTGGTGCTCAAGGACCTGGGCGCCTTCAACCAGGTGCACGACGCGGCTACCGTCCACGACCGCATGGCCTTCACGCTGGCCGGTTACAACGGCGGCCTTGGCGGCGTGCGCAGCGATCGCGTGATGTGCGCCGCGACCGCAGGGTGCGATCCGGGCCGATGGTTCGGGCACGTGGAGCGCACCTCGCTGAAGGCGCGCCAGGCCGTTCAGGGCTACGGCTCCAGCTTCTTCGAGATCAACCGCGGCTACGTGCGCCAGATCCTGCTGCAGCGGCGTGTGCGGTACCTGAGCCTGGATGCCTGACAGCATGGCTGCGCGCGCCCTCGCTGCAATCCTCGCCGCCGCGGCGGTGCTCGCGGCAGGCTACTTCTGGGGCGACGCGGCCCGCGACAACGCCTGGCAGGCCAAGGAGGCGAAGCGGCTGAAGGCTGAGGGCGACGCGCGCGAATCCGAGCTGCGCCGCTCCGACAAGGCCAGCGGTGAGCTGCAGGCGCAGTTGCTCGCCCAGCAGATCCGGTCCGACCAACTCCAGGGAGCATTCAATGCGTACAAGCGCCAGCACCCCATCCTTGCCCGCCCGGCCACTGCTGCCGTCGCAACTGCGCCGGCTGGGAGCAGCTCCGGCAAGCCGCAGCCGCCTCCTGTCGTCGGCGGCGACCCTGCTCTGTCTCTGGGCGCTGTCTGGATGTGGAACTCCGCCCTCGCCGGGCAGGACGCCCCTGTGGGTGCCTGCGGACTTGCTGACACCTCCGAGGCAGCCTGTGCCGCTGACTCCGGCGTCTCCCTCACCGCAGCCTGGGACAACCAGGCCCTCAACGCCCGCCTCTGCGCCGAAGACCGCCTGAGGCATCAACGACTGATCGACTACATCCAGGAAGGCAAGCAGTGGACGCCCAACAGCAAATGAGGACGCAAGAGCTGCTCTTGCTCGGCGAGATCAAGGGCCTGGTGCAGTCCCTCAAGGAAGGCCAGGACGAGCAGAACAAGCGGTTCGACCGCGTCGACGAGCGCCTGGACCGAATGGACGGGCGGTTGCGCGTCGTCGAGCAGAAGGCCGCGATGGTCGGCGCCGTCTCCGGCGGCGCAATGGCGATCGGCACGGCGCTGATCGTCGAAGGCATCAAACATTGGCTGGGCCGCGGAGGCCCCACGCCCTGATGGCACACGGCACCGAGAAGCGGACGCAGCTGCGTGGGCTGTACGTCTACCAGCGCATGTCGATGGAGGCGGCCTGCAAGAAGCTGCAGGTGCCCAAGAGCACCGGCAACCGCTGGAAGCAGGACGCCGCCGGCAAGGGCGACGACTGGGACACCGCGCGCGCAGCCGTGGCGCTGGGCGACGAGACGTTCACCAACCTTTCGAAGCAGCTGCTCGAAGACTACCTGCTGCAGCACCAAGCCACGATGAAGCTGCTGCGCGAGGACAAGAAGCTCACGCCGATGCAGCGGGCCGAGACGCTCGCCAGCATGAGCGACAGCTTCAACAAGACGATGAACAGCTTCAAGCGCCTCGCCCCTGACCTCAACCGCCAGTCGATCGGCCTGGACGTGCTGCAGCGTCTGGCGCAGTTCACCCAGGCCAAGCACCCGAAGCACGTGGGCGCCCTCGTCGAGATCCTGGAGCCGTTCGGCGAGGAACTGGCGAAGGCGTACGGGTGATCATGAACTATCTGGAGGCTCTTGCGCCCGAAACGCGCGACCTGCGTGACCGTCAGCATCGCGAGGACAAGGGCGAGCAGCCGAAGGTCACTTGCGGCTGTGGCCTGTGCGCTCCAATTCGGTTCCTCTTCAAGTGCCTGTACTGCGAGTGTTACTTCTGCCTCGAATGCGCAGAGGTGCACTTCGGCAAGACGCGTGCAGCGTACTTCGCCGGGCGATCGCATGGCTAAGAACAAGAAAGAGTTCCTCGACGGCTTGGCGGCCCTTGCCGAGAGCCTGCGCCGGCAGATCGACGCCGACCTGGACGGCTGGGACCTCTCGCCCGGCGCGGTGGCGGAGCGCCGCCGGCGGGTCTTCGACGACGTCACCGGCTTCGAGTACTTCGACCGCACCTACTTCCCGCACTACGGCAAGGCCGAGCCGAGCGAGCTTCACAAGTACCTGCACCAGCGGCTGCCGCAGATCGTCAACTCGCCCAACGGCGAGCGGGACGCAATCGCCGCGCCTCGGGGCGAAGCGAAGTCGACAAAGATCAGCCTGATCTTCGTGCTGTGGTGCGTGATCAAGGGCATCAAGTGGTACCCGATCATCGTCATGGACGCCTTCGAGCAGGCCGCCGAGATGCTGGAGGCGATCAAGGCGGAACTGGAGGCGAACCCGCGCCTGCAGGGCGACTTCCCGGAAGCGTGCGGCCAGGGCAAGGTGTGGCGCGCGGGGGTGATCGTTACAGCCAACGGCCGCAAGGTGGAGGCCTTCGGCAGCGCCAAGAAGATCCGCGGCCGCCGGCACGGCCCGCACCGGCCCGACCTGGCCGTCATGGACGACATCGAGAACGATGAGAACGTCATGACGCCGGCGCAGCGTGACAAGCTGGAGAAGTTCGTCACCAAGGGCGTGCTGAACCTCGGCCCGCCGGACGACAGCATGGACGCGATCCTGGTGGGCACGGTGCTGCACTACGACAGCGTCCTGGCGCGGTTCCTACGCAACCCGCTGTGGAACCGCAAGGTGCTGCGGGCGGTCATCCAGTGGCCCGAACGCATGGACCTTTGGGAGCAGTTCGAGGGACTGCTGCTCAACGCGGACACGCCCCAGGCTGGCCTGGCGGCGGCGATGGCCCTGTACCAGGAGCACCAGGCTGACATGGACCGCGGCGCGGTGGTCAGCTGGCCGGCAGTGCGGCCACTGGCCAAGCTGATGGTCAAGCGTGCGCGCGAGGGGCACGACGCGTTCGACAGCGAACAGCAGAACGACCCAACCAGCGGCGAGGAGGCTCCCTTCGTCAACTCGATTCGCTTCTGGGTCAACCGGCTGGCGGACTGGATCTTCTACGGCGCGTGCGACCCCTCCTTGGGCAAGGCCGGCGCCGGCCGGGACCCCAGCGCGATTGGCGTGGGCGGCTTCAACCGCGAGACGGGCGTGCTCGACGTCGTCGAGGCCAAGATCCGCAAGCGCGTGCCCGACCGGATCATCAGCGACATCATCGAAGTGCAGCGCGAGTACAACTGCCTGGTCTGGGGCGTGGAGACCGTGCAGTTTCAGGAGTTCCTGGCCACCGAGCTGCTCAAACGCAGCGCCCAGGCCGGCGTGCCACTCCCGATCCGCATGCTGGTGCCCATCCTGGACAAGCTGATGCGGATCGAGGCCCTGCAGCCGCACATGCACAACGGGCTGATCCGGCTGCATTCCAGCCAGACGACGCTGGTGGACCAGTTCAAGCACTTCCCGAAGGCCGACCACGACGACGGGCCCGACATGGTCTGCATGCTGTGGATGCTGTGCGTCACGGGCGGTCTGGCGGCCGCGGCGCAAAGCGGCGGCGAAGAGGAAGCGAGCGCCCGCGCCCGCTATGGGCGGCAGGCCAGCCGCATGTTCAGAGGAGTAGGCGCATGAAGAAGGAAAGCGTGTTCGGGCGCCTGCTGCAGGCGATCGGTTTCAGTCAGGTGGTTGACGCTCCCGCGACGGGCGGCGAGCAGCGGATGGTGGAAGCCGCCGGCAGCCAGAGCGTGGACGAGCCTGGTTGGACGCGCCTGACCGGCGACGGCCTGACCAGGCAGAACGCCCGCGACTTGACGCCGATGGCGCAGGACCGGATGGCGAAGCTGGCCGAGTGGCTGTGGCAGAGCAACCTGCTGGCCAACCGCCTCACGGAGCTGCCGCTGGCGTACCTGCTGGCCGAGGGCGTGCGGCTGCAGTGCAAGGATACGGAGCACCAGAAGCTGCTGGACGCCTTTTGGAATGACCCGATCAACAACTGGCCGCTGAAGCTCACGCCGCGCGTGCGCGCCCTGGGCCTGCTCGGTGAGCAGTGCTACATCGCCCACGTGAACGAGGCCAGCGGGTTCGTGCGCCTGGGCTACCTGGATCCGCGCCAGATCGGCAGTGTGGTCATGGACCCGGACAACCCGGAGCAGCCGATCGGCGTGGTGACGAAACGCGACGACAAGGGCCGGTACTGGAAGTACCGCGTCGTGGTGCTGGGCGACGACGCCGAGCTGTTCACGCAGCGCACGGCGCAGATCCGCGCCGAGGACTTCACCGACGGCGAATGCCTGCTGTACCAGGTGAACAAGTTCCCGGACGGCAGCCGCGGGCGCAGCGACCTGCTGGGCCAGATGGACTGGCTGGACGCCTATGACGGGTTCCTGTTCGACGAGATCGACCGGATCTCCTACCTGCGCAGCTTCGTGTGGGACGTGAAGCTCACGGGTGCCGACGACGGCAAGGTCAAGCAGTTCGACAAGGACTTCAAGGCGCCGGCTCCCAACAGCAAGTTCGTCCACAACGACAGCGTGGAGCTGAAGGCGGTGGCCCCGGAGCTGCAGGCCGCCGATACGAGCGAAAGCGCCCGGCTGCTGCGCAACCACGTTCTGGGCGGCGCCACAGTGCCGGAACACTGGTTCGGTGGCGGCGGCGACGTGAACCGGGCGGCCGCCAGCGAGATGGGTGAGCCCACGTTCAAGGTGTACACCGCCCGCCAGAGCATGCTCAAGCTGATGCTCGAGGAGATCGGCCGCTTCGTGCTGTGGAAGGCCGTCGACGCTGGCAAGCCCGACTGGAGCGACGAGAAGTGGAAGGTGACGGCCGTCTTCCCCGAACTGGTGAGCAAGGATCTGACCAAGTTCGCCGCGGCCATGAGCCAGGTGGCCACGGCCGTGATCCTGCTGATCGACAACAACCTGCTCACCCAGGAGCGCGGCCTGCAGCTGATCGCGGATATCGCCAGCCGCTTCGGCCAGGAGATCGACGCGGCCGCGGAGCTGGAGAAAGCCCGTGCCGAAGGCGCGCGGCGCCAGAAGGAGAAGGCGGCGCAGGACAGCTTCAACCTGCCCGAGGATCTGCGCCAGGCGCTCAAGGACGGCAAGGCCGCACCGGCACGCGATGACGCCACGGCAAGCGTTTGAAGCGGCGCTGCGCCAGCGACTGCATGAGCGTGCCGGCACCATCCTGGCGACCGACCAGAAGGTGATCGGCCTCCTGAAGGACGCCCGCGAGCAGATCCTGCGGACGCTGGCGGCGCAACCGGCCGACTGGGAGCGCTGGCATCTGACGCAGCTGCTGCAGCAGCTGCAGGCGATCCTGGAGGGTGCCGCCGGCCAGGCCGGCGCGGCGGTCGACGCCGGCCTGCGGCAGGCCTGGCAGCAGGGAGAGGATTTCGTCGACAAGCCGTTGTCGGCCGCCGGGACCAACGTGGAGCTGCAGCTGCCCATGCTGGACACGGGCGTGCTGGCACAGCTGCGGCAGTTCGCCGTGCTGCGGCTGAAGGATGTGGGGCGCGAGGCCACCCGCAAGATCGGGAACCAGCTGAGCCTGGTCACCATCGGATCGACGACGCCGTTCAAGGCGATCCAGCAGGTGCAGCAGATCCTAGGCACCGAGAGCGCCCAGCGGGCGACCACCATCGTGCGCACCGAGGTGGGCCGCGCCTTCGCGATCGCCAGCTTCCGGCGCCTGGAGCAGGCCGCGCAGCTGGTGCCGGGCTTGAAGAAGCAATGGCGGCGCAGCGGCAAGATCCACAGCCGGTGGAACCACGACGCGGCCGACGGCCAGATCCAGGACGTCGACCAGCCGTTCGTGCTGCCGGGTCACGAGGGGCCGGTGAGGCTGATGCACCCGCACGATCCCAAGGCGCCCGTGGGCGAGGTGATCAACTGCGGGTGCCTGGCGCTACCCTATCGCGCCACCTGGGAGGTGACGACGCCGGGGGCGAGGCCGTTCAGCGATCGCGAGCTGCAGCTCGATGGCCGGAAAGCGGCGCTGGACCAGGCCGCGAAACGGGCCGGGATGCGGCAAAGTTAAAGTGGGCGAAATTTCCGGGCCGCTGGCGCGCGCGATGCGCTTCTAGCTACCACCCCGCCAGGATTTTCGCCGACCCCCTTTAACTATGCTTTAACGCGCGAGCGCGGGGCATTGTTGAGGCTGAGGTTGCCTCCCAACATCCGGCCGTCGCTGGTCCGGAAGAAATCCCCCCGAGTTACAGAGGCTGGCGGCCGAGCCCATTCCCACGCCTCTTGAGTGCCGCGAATCTGGGATCGGCGTCGGCGAGCGGGGGGATCCAGGCGCATCACGCGTGCGCTCTACACCGCTGCAGCTACAGGTTCTTCGACAGCCAGTCGTTGCACTCGCCTTTGAAGCCCGCCCAAGCGGCGGCCTTGCCCGTGATGTCCACGACGAACAGTTCGTCGTTTGCGTCGATCTGCGTCTTCAACCAGTCCCGTACCTGCACCGGCGTCATGCCAGTCTGGACGATCCAAGTCGAATCGAGGCAGTGCCAGTAGTTGGGAAATGTCTTCTTGATGAGGCCGATCAGCGCCTCGTACCGCTGGCCGGTCATGTTCAGGTCGTAGCCGATGAGAATGTTGCTCACGATGCCGTTTTCCGAATGAGGTGGGTAGTTAAGACAGGAGGTCGCACGAGGCGACCTCCCCCGCTGGCCGAATGCCAACTCACCAGCTCACGCTGGGCGCCATCTCCGCGGTTGTTGCGGACCTACTTGTCGCGGCTCACCCAGAACCGGAAGAAGCGCGCCTTCTTGGGATAGATCACGCGCCCGTTCCGCACGATGTAGCGGCAGTAAACCCACCGCCCACCGGTCTGAGCTGCCTTGTTGGTGGAATCCTTCATGGAAACCTCCGTCAAGTTGCGTTGCAAGGGGTTCCCCTAGCTGCCGATGAGCGGATGCGAGTAAACTCGCTTTCGCCTGACCAAGGCAGCCGATACCTCACCCGTACTCGGTATCAAGGCGGCGGGAACTGGAACTTCCCGCCGCCTTATTTTTTTTGCGCGGTCGCCTCCCGCACCAGTTTCTCGATCCTCACTTCAGCGGCCTGCTGTGAAACGCCGAAGTGCCTGGCTATTGCTCCAGGCGTCTCGAGACGCAATCGATTGATGATGGGCAGCGGCATCGCGAACTCCGCGCCGAACGTATCGGCCTGCCACTCAGAGTTCTCGTAGACCGGTATCTGTCGGCCTGGGCTCTCGCGATTGATGGTCCGCTTGTGGGCCAGGATGATGTGCCCGGTTTCATGGCAGATCGTGAACACCGCACGGGTGCCGCCGCGGCAGGCGTTCGCGTACACCGTGTCGCGGATATAGAGCGTGCGGCTCTCTGGCACCCAACAGGCTTCAACCCCGTGGCCCACAGGCGCGTCCGAGCTGTCGAAGACGTCGACGATGATCCCGTAGTCGATCATGCGCTCGAGGAATTGCTCCAGATCGATTCGGCCGTCGCCTATGGCGAATGCCTGTCTTGCATTCCACGCCATGCGACGGATCGAGACGGTCGACTGAGGCGCAACGCGGAAGCCTGTGTGGAGGCCACTCATATGTTCAACCTTTCATAGCTTTTCGCAGGAGCGCTTCGAAGCTCTTCAACTGGTCGGTATCAAGGCTGGTGCGGGCGAATCCAGCCACGAGCATCTGCTGCGCGGGACTGAGTCCTTCCACCGTCACCTCCTTGTTTGACACGTCTGCGAGCTGGCGCAGGTTCTTCATACACATACCGCGCGCGACGAAAAAGTTGTCGATGCGCGCGACCCAACCGTCCGGGATCTTCTTTCGTCCGGTTTCGAGGGCGCTCAAAAAAGCTGGCGTAGTTCCGAGTTCGTCGGCCATCATCTGCAGCGTGGTTTCTGTTTCGACGCGTGCACTTCGTACCGCCTTGCCGAAATCAGTCAGTGCCATGCGGTTCTCCTGGGTTAAAAGTCACAAGGGCGATGCAACTCTCGGGCTGCTCAACCTCATTTATACCAAATCGGTTCAAATAATCAACCAAAACAGTTGCTGCGCCGCAGCACAAACGGATTGTGCTAGCCTCATAGCCGAATCCGAACACGCCTGAGGCCGACACGCGTCGGCCTTATTTCTTTGCGGCCCCAGCCGCACAGTTCTCTCCTGCAGTTGATCGATCAACCAGGAGCGAACGATGACCCAGAGCACGCAGACCCCGCCCGCCGCCGGCGCCGGCGCGACGAAGGAACTCACCGCGGCCGAGGCCGCCAAGCGCGTGAGCCGCACGATCACCGAGCGCGTCAAGGCCGGCAAGGACGGCCAGGGCGCCGACGTCTTCAAGGACGTGCAGAAGCAAGTCCCGATCACGGCGGCCGAAGTGCTGGCGTTCAAGGATTACGGCACGCACGTGGTCGTCGTGACCAAGGACGGCCAGAAGTTCAGCTCCAAGGACGAGGGCTGATCGGGCCATGAAGCTCGCACTCCTGATCGCAGCCCTTGCCGCCGCCGGCGGCCTGCAGGGGCGGGACGCGGTCAACGCCCACATGCGCGAGGCCCAGGCCGCCCCGGAGCGTGATTTCCGCGCCCTGATCGACATGGCGCGCGGCGCCGTCGACCAGGTCGTCAACGCCGGCAAGATGCCGGGCGAGCGCCGCTACGTCTCGATCGAGGCGATGTACGCCGACCGCATCGTCATCGAGCTCGACGGCAAGCACTGGCAGTACGGCTACACCGTGCAGGCCGTCAACGGCGTCGAGACGATGGTCCTCGGCCAGGCGGTGCAGGTGGTCGGCCAGTTCGTGCCGGTGGGGCAGCCCGCCGAGAAGGTTTCGAAGGTGACCGAGGCCATGCGCCAGGCGCAGCCCGGCGACCAGGTGTTCGTCGAAGCCGCGGACGGCTCGATCCTGGTCACGCTGATCCGCGCCGGCGCCAGCGGCAACGGCAACTTCTACCCGGACGCGGCGCTGCGCGAGGCCGTGCCGCTCTTCGAAGGTGTGCGGGTATTCGCCAAGAGCGACACGCAGCACATCAAGGGCGAAGGCAAGGACGTGCGCAACCTGATCGGCGGCATCTACGACGTGAAGTTCGTCGAGGGCAAGGCGGCCGACACGGGGACGCTGCAGGGCACCTTCCGCCCGATCGACCCCGCCGACGCCGTCGTCACCAAGATGGTCGAAGCCGTCAGGCGCGGCATGCAGGGCCTCATGGGCCTGTCGATCGACGCGGTAGCCCGCACCAAGAAGCGCCAGACGCAGGGCAAGACCCTGCGCGAGGCGGCGAAGTTCATCAAGGTGAACTCCGTGGACCTGATTGTCGAGCCGGGCGCTGGCGGCGGCCTGGATCGCCTGACCGAAGCCGCTGCCGAAACTCAAGGAGAAACGACCATGCCCCTGTGGAAGCAACGCATGCTGGAGGCCATCAAGGCCAAGGATCCGGCCAAGCACGCCACCATCAACGCCGAGACGATCGGCGACGACGACCTGGTCAAGCTGCACGAGGCCGTGTGCGGCCCGCTGGTGCCGGCCGATCCGGGCTCCGCCCGCCTGACCGAGGCGCAGGCCGACAACACGCCGGTCACCCGCGGCGAGCTGCAGATGCTGCAGTTGCGCCAGGCGGCCAGCGCGCGGATCTCCGCGAGCAAGCTGCCGCAGGCGGCCAAGGATCGCCTGCAGGCGGACTTCGCCGGCCGGGAACGCTTCGTCGAGGCCGACATCGACAAGGCGATCCAGGGCGAGGCCGCCTACCTGGCGCGCTTCACCGAAAGCGGCGCGGTGCGCGTGCCGGTGTTCGGCGCCGGCTCGATCCAGGTGGGCGACCGCAGCGTGCAGATCAAGGACATGCTGGATGCGTTCTTCGACCCGGCGCATGCGAACCATCGCGACGTGCGCTCGTTCAAGGAGGCGTACATCGAGATCACCGGCGACCGCCTGGTCACCGGCCAGTTCGCCAACTGCGACCAGAGCCGCCTGCGCGAATCGCTCGGCCACTTCGCCGAGTCGATCGACAGCACGACCTTCGCCAATGCCCTGGGCAACACGCTGACGCGGCGCATGCAGGCGATCTTCACCGGTCTGACGGACCTGGACGCCTGGAAGAAGGTGGCCATCTGGGGTCCGGTGAACGACTTCCGCACGCAGGAGCGCACGCGCATCGGCGGCTATGGCAACCTGCCGGCGGTGGCCCAGGGTGCGGCCTACGCGGCGCTCGCCTCCCCCGGCGACGCCAAGGCCACGTATGCCGCGACCAAGCGCGGCGGCACCGAGGACGTGACGCTGGAGACGATCAAGAACGACGACGTCCAGGCGCTGCGCCGCATCCCGCTGGAGCTGGCCCTGGCGGCGAAGAACACGCTGTACGAGTTCGTCTTCGACTTCTACCGCACCAACCCGCTGATCCACGACGGTGTCGCGCTGTTCGCCGCGGGCCACAACAACCTGTTCGCCGCTGCGCTGTCGGCCGCCGAGTTCGCCACCCACCGCCTGGCGATGGTCAAGCAGGTGCGCGCGGGCAGCGGCAAACGCCTGGGCGTGGGCCCGCGCTCGGTGCTGGTGCCGTTCGAGCTGCAGGAGACGGCCTACAACCTGTTCGTGCGCGGCCAGAACCTGGACAAGACGTTCGTACAGACCATCAATCCGGAAGTGATCCCGGTCGCCTACTGGACCGACGCCAACGACTGGGTCACCGTGTGCGACCAGAACGTGCTGCCGGTGATCGAGATCGGCTTCCTGGACGGCAAGGAAGACCCCGAGCTGTTCGTGCAGGACATGCCCAACGTGGGCTCGATGTTCAGCAACGACAAGGTGACCTACAAGATCCGCCACATCTACGGCGGCGCCGTCCTGGTCGACGGCGAGAAGGGCGCCACCAAGGCGGTGGTCGTGTAACCGACGCTCCTGCGCGAGTGGGGTACCCCCCCGGTGCCATTGGCGGGTCCCGAGACTGCCGCCGGCGCCATTCAGCTACTCCCGCCCCGCGAGGGGCGGGTTTCAGAAGGCACCGCACCTAGTGCTTTCTGAAACCCCGTTACAACACTCATGTCCCTGGCCGACTACAGAACCCTCGTCGACAAGATGGTCCGCGCCCCCGGCGGGGTGGAAACCATCGCCGCGACCGATCGCGACGCGGCGATCGAGGCGGCGCGCCTGCGCTACAGCCAGGATTGCGAGCGTGAGCTGCTGGTGGATGTGGCCTGGGCCGAGGCTGGCTACTTCGGCCCGTTGCCGGCAGGCTGGACCGACGTGAGTTACATCCGACAGGCAGAGTACCCGGTGGGCGAGCAGCCCGCCGCGCTGATCCCGCTGGAGGTGTACCTGACCCCCACGCAGCGCCTGCTGGTCGTTGAGGACGCCCTGCCGGCCGGCGCGGTGGTGCGGGTGACCTTCGCGGCCGAGCACCTGCTGACCGATGGGCCCCCCCCGGCCACCGACACGATCCCGGCCGTGCATCGCGAGGCGCTGTCCAGCTATGCGGCCAGCCTGCTGTGCGGCCAGCTCGCCGCGCTGTACAGCGGCGAGCGCGAGACGCCGACGAACTCCGACCACAGCAACACGGAGAGCCGCGCGAGGAACTTCTCCGCCCGCGCCAAGGAGTACCGGGCAGCCTACTACGCCGGCATCGGCAAGGCCGATCCGCGCTCGGAAGCGCGCAGCGCGGCGGCCGCGGCCGGCGAGCCGGCGGCCAGCGCCGGCGCCTGGTCGGGGCGTACCCGCAACAGCCTCACGCGCGGGAGCCTGCTGTGATGAGCATTTCAGCCGGCGCGCTGAACATCTTGCAGGACGGGCTCCAGCGTGCGCCGGAGATGACCAGGCGCGAGCTGATGGCGGCAGCAACCGAGGCGACCATGCTGCTGGAACGCGAGGTCAAGGAGAAGATCCCGACCGGCGCCACCGGCTTGACCCGTCAGAGCGTGACGAGCGACGTCATGAGCACCCCGGCCGGCGTGCTGGGCGTGGTCGGCAGCAGCCAGCCGGCGGCGCTGTTCGTCGAAGAAGGCACGCGGCCGCACATGCCACCGCCGGCGGCGCTGCAGCCCTGGGTGCGTGCGGTGCTGGGCCTGGACGAACAGCGCGCGAAGTCGGTCGCGTTTGCGATCGCACTCAAGATCAGGGCGCGCGGCACCAAGGCGCAGCGGCCGTTCCGCCGAACGCTGGACGAGAACGAAACGCAGGTCGTGCGCATGTTCGAGGCGGCGGCCGAGCGCATCGCGCAGCAGCTGCCCGGAGCGCCGGCATGAGCACGCTGGCCCAGATCCGCGCGGCCATCGTCGCCCTACATCGGGCAGTGCCCGACGTCGGCATCGTGCACGACCGGGAGCGCTACCTGCGCACGGAAGAGAAGTTCCGCGAGCTGTACCTGTTCACGCCCGCAGCGCCTGCGCCGCGCCAGGTGCGCGGCTGGTGGTGGCGGCGGGCGGCAACCGACGAGAGGACCGTGACCATCGCCACCAGCCTGGCCGCCCACACCTGGCAGTGCCGCGGCTACATGGCCTTTAACGACGAGGCTGGCAGCGAGCTGGTGTTCGACGCGCTGATCGAGGCCTTGCGCGATGCCGTGCGCGCCGACCCGACCCTGGGCGGCGTGTGCGCACAGAACCCGCACGACGACGGCGACGGCACCGACGGTGTGCAAGTCGTCGATGCCGGTCCCGTGACCTTCTGCGGCGTGTTGTGTCACAGCGCCGTCCTGCAACTGAGAACCTGGAGCTACCTATGAACCTGCGCAACAAAGCTGTCTCCGAGGAAGGCGCTGGCGTCGCGTCCACTGCTGCTACCACGGGCCAGGAGGCTCCGGCACCGGGGACGTCGCGGACCGCTGCGGCGGCGGCCAAGCCCCAACCCGCCCTGAGCGACCCCGACGTGGCGCCGGCCATCCCGCGCGATGAGCATCACGGCCGCGGCGGCCGTTACGCCTTGGTCGACGGCAAGCGCACGCCGATCGACGAGGACGGCCAGCCGCTGCCGGCCACGAAGTAACCCCACCAGGCTGACCGAAGGAGCCCACCATGCCCAAGCTGATGAAGAAGATGGCCATCCTGGCGAAGATCCAGGCCGGCCTCGGCGTCGACCCGGTGCCCACCGGCGCGGCCAACGCGATTCTGGTCAAGGACGTCGAGCTCACCCCGCTGGACGGCGATCTGGTCCAGCGCGGCCTGATCAAGCCGTACTTCGGCCACGACGGCAACGTCATGGCCACCGCCTACGGGCGCGTCCGTTTCAAGGTGGAGTGCGCGGGCGCCGGCGCCGCCGGCACGGCGCCGAAGTACGACCCGCTGCTGCGCATGTGCGCGCACAGCGCGACAGTTGCCGCTGGCGTCAGTGTGACCTATGCGCCGATCACCGACGCTCTGGAGTACGGCACGATCTACGGCAACATCGACGGCGTGCTCCACAAGATGGTGGACGCCCAGGGCACGGTCAAGCTCGGCCTGGACGCCAAGGGCTACCCGGCCTACGAGTTCGACTTCATGGCCCCGTTCGTGCCTGTCGCCGACGCCGTGCTCCCGGCCGTCACCTACACCGGCTTCACCAAGCCGGTGGCCGTGAACAAGGCGAACACCATCGTCACCCTGCACGGCGCGGTGGTCAACACCAGCGCCTTCGCCTGGGACGGCGGCATCCAACTCGTCAAGCGCGATATCACCGGCGTCGACTCGGTGTTGATCGTCGACCGCGCCTCCACGGGCTCGATCACCTTCGAGAACACGGCGGTGGCCACCAAGGACTGGATCGGCCTGGCCAGGGCAACCACGCAGGGCTCGCTGTCGGTCGTGCACGGCATCGTCGCCGGCAACATCGTCGAGTTCAACTCGAACGGCCGCTGCGAGATCAGCAAACCCTCGTACGGCAACCAGGACGGCGTGCAGATGATCACGGTGCAGACCGCCTTCGTGCCGTCGTCGGCCGGCAACGACGAGTACACCTGGATCATCCGCTAAGGCGGCACTTCGCACCCACAGGAACGACCATGACGTTTCGCATCGCCGTCGTGCCGCACTTCTGGCAGCTCGTGGAACACGAGCTGATCGGAGATCTCGGCACCACCGTCAAAATCGGCTTCAAGGTGAAGTTTCGCCGGCCCGACCAGGACGAGGTCGAGGATCTGATCCAGCGCGTCTTCGACAAGGCGCGCGCCACCCTGCTGCCGGCCGAGCCGCCGGCCGCGCCGGCCGACCCGACCGCGACGGCGGCCAAGGAGCTGACCGACCGCGAGGTGATCGAACGGTTCGTCATCGACTGGGACGACGTGCTGGGCGACGACGATCGGCCGCTGCCCTACACGCCCGACAACCTGGCGCGAGCCAATCGGGTGCTGGGCGTGCGCGGCGCGATCGTGCGCACGTTCCTCGACAACTTCCTGAAGGCCCCGGAAAAAAACTCCGGGGCGCTGCCCGCCACTTCTACGGAGTGACGAGCACCAGCGCCGCCGAGGATCGAGACGACCCCGAGGTGCAGGCCCAGTGCGCGAGCCTGGGCATCGACATCGACCGGCTGATTCCGCCCACGGCGGTGCAGGAGGCCAGGAGCGAGCGGCAGGAGGAGTACGAGGTATGGCCGGAACACTTGGATGCTGTGCACCTGCTGGTGGCGTGCGACACGCAGTGGATCGCGATCGCCGGCTTCGGCGGCATGTACTGGCAGGGACTGGACTTCGCGCGCGCGGCGAACGTGGCCGAGAAGTGGCTCGGTATCTCGCCCAGCCCGCGCCTGTTCCGGCAGTTGAACACGCTGGTGGCTGAAGCCAAGCCGCTGCGCAACAGACATCTGGAACGTGACTGAACGCACCGTTGCCATCAAGGTCACCTCGGACGGCCAGGCGTTCGTGGTGGACATGGCCGCCAACGCCAAGGCCACCCAGGCCCTGAGCCAGTCCGTGGCCGACACGGGGCGCGCCGCGCAGGCAGCGGCGGCGCAGATTCACCAGTCGTCGCGGGAAGCTGCGACGGGCCTGGAGCAGGTGGCCGCCGGGATCGGGCAGGCCAAGCAGGGCGCGATGACCTGGACCGAGTTCGTGAAAGCGAACATGGGTCCGGCCATGCGGCAGTTCTCGGCCGAGGGCCTGTCGCACGCTGACGCGCACACCAAGGCGATCCGACAGATCGCCGAGCAATGGAAAGCCTACAAGGCCAGCGGCGTCGAGGCCAATGCCGGCGTGCTGAGCGCTGCCAAGGCGGTGGCGCCGCAGCTCGCGGAGGCGGCACGCGGCGTCGACCGCCTCGGCGCCAGCGCGGCCAGCTCGGGGCGGATGATGCGCATGGTCGGTCCGCAGTTCACCGACATGGTCACGCAGATCGCTGCCGGGCAGTCGCCGCTGCAGATCCTGATCCAGCAGGGCGGCCAGCTCAAGGACGTCTTCGGCGGGGTGGGACCGGCGGCCCGCGCGCTGGGCGCCTACGTGGGCGCCATGATCACGCCGGTGAGCGTGGCGGCCGTGGTCGTCGGCGCGCTGGCGTACGCGGCGTTTTCGGGGGCTGAGGAGGTCGCGAAGTTCGAACGCCAGGTGACGCTCTCGGGCAACGCCGCCGGCGGCACGGTGAGCCAGTACCGCCAGATGGCGGCCGAGTTGGCCAAGATCGGCGGCACCAAGAGCGCGGCGCTGGACGCGATCGGACAGTTCGCACAGACTGGGCGCGTCGGAGCCGAGCACCTGCAGCGCTTCGCTGGCATCGCCCAGCAACTGGACCGGCTGGTGGGCAAGCCGGTGGCCGACACGGCCAAGGAGTTCGCTGCGCTGGCCGAGTCGCCGGTGGACGCGAGCGTGAAGCTCACGCAGACGTACAACCACCTCACCGCCGCGACGCTGCGCCAGATCAAAGCCCTGAAGGACGCGGGTGAACACACGCAGGCCGTGGAACTGGCCCAGACCTCGCTGGCCGACGCACTGCAGCAGCGCATGCCGGAGATGTCGCGCAACCTTGGCGGCCTGGAGCGGCTGTGGCGGGGCATCAAGAGCGCCGTCTCCGGCGTAGCCGACGCGCTGCTGGACATCGGGCGGCCGCTGTCGGCGCAGCAGCAGTCCGACCAGGCCGCGGCGACTGTCACCAGGCTGCAAGCGCAGATCGACAGCCGCAAGGCCCGCGGGCTGGCCACCGGCGATCTCGATCAGCGACTCGCCGCGGTAAAGGCGCTGGTGCCCGCGACCCAGGCCCTGGTCGCGGAGGAAGCGAAAGCTGCGTTCGCGGCTGCAGAACAGGCGAAGCAAACTGAAGCGGAGAAGCGCTTCAGCGATGCGCTCAATCAATCGCTGAGCGTTCGTGAGCAGCGGAAGAATCGAATCGCACAAATCGAGGCTGACGGTGCCCTCGCGCGCCGGCCGCAGGCAGAGATCGACGCTGCCGTGGCTGCCGCTCGGGAGAAGATGGTCGATCCCAAGGAGCAGGATGCCTTGGGGGCGCGCCTGGCTCGGCTGCAGAAGTTCAACGACCAGCAGGCGGAGATCATTCGCAGCGGCGTCGAGCAGGTCGCCGCGGCGTACCGGCAGGGCCTGTCCAGCGAGGTGGAGTTCATCGAGCGCACCGCCGCCTTGGAGGTGCAGCAGCTCGAGCGCGATCGCCAGCTGGTGCAGTCCAAGATCGCGATCGCCAGGCAGAAGGCCAACAGCCAGCGCGAGGTCGCGGAGCTGGAGGGCGAGGCCGTAGTCCTGGAGGAGAAGATCGCTGGCCGCAGGCAGAAGGCGATCTCGGACGTGGAAACGACGCAGGCCCAGCGTGCCAAGAAGGCGCGCGAGGCAGTGGCGGCCGAGGTGGCCCAGTGGAAGGACGAGTGGGCGCAGGCAGAGAAAGCTGCAGCGGACCGCTACAACGCCGCCACCCAGATGGTGCAGCAGTACGTCGACGCCATCGCGCTGGAGGGCAAGGCGGTCGACTTCGAGATCGGCCTGATGGGCCGCAGCGCCGACGAACAGCGCAAGCTGATCGAGCTGCGCAAGATCGACATCGCTCTGCTGAAGGAAAAGGAGAAGATCAGCAACGCGGCCAAAGGAGGCAACCTGACGGCCGCGCAGCAGCAGGAGCTGGTCGACAAGGCAGAGCGCGGTGCGGCCGAGGCCCGCGCGCAAGTAGCCACCCGGATCTGGATCGACAGGTGGAGCTCGACCAACCGCGAGGTCGGCGAGACCCTGTACGACGTGCTGACAGGTCGCACGCGCGACGCTGCCAGCAAGGCCCAGGCGATCTTCGAGAACCTGGTGCTCAAGCCCACGATCCTGGCCGCCGTGCAGCCGATCTCCGGCGCGGTGGCGAGTGCGCTGACGGGTGCTTCCTCTGCGGGCGCTGGCGGAGCCAACGGCATCCTCGGCTCTGCTACCGGCTCCGCGCTGGGTTCGGTGTTCGGTGCCGGTGGTATTGGCGGCTCATTGGCGGCCGGCGCCGGTTGGCTGACGGGTGCCACGAGTCTTTCCGGATCCTTGGGTGCCGCCGGTTCGTTGCTTACCTCGGGCACCACCGCGGGCGCCTTGTCAGGCGCGGGCATGGCGCTCGGCGCCCTCGGGCCGATCGCGCTGGGCGCCGCCGCGATCTACTCGTTGTTCGGCAAGAAGGGGGGCGGTCCAAAGGTCGACGGCAGTTTCGGGCTGCTGAATTCCGGCATCGGTGCGGGCAACCACACGACCGAATCCGACAGCGCAGCGCGCACCGCCGCGCAGGCCATCCAGGCGCAGTACAGCGGCATCCTGCAGGCGTTCGGCCGCCAAGGCGATCTCTCGTTCGGCCTGGGTTACAGCGCCGATCCGAAGGGCGACAGCCCGACCTTCCTGGATGTGACCGCCAGCCGCGGCGGCGCGGTGCAGTTCACCGACCTCAATCGGGACGTGGGCCGCTCGCAGGAGGAATTGACGGCGGCGATCGGCGCCATGAGCACCGAGGCGATCCTGCGCGGGCTGCGGCAGGCCAACCTGACGGGCAAGGTGGGCGAGATCCTGCAGCAGCTGGGCGACGTCGGGCAGCGCTCGGCCGACGAGCTGACCCAGGCCCTGGCGCAGGTCAACGAGGAAGCCGCCCGCGCCACGGCAGCCAGGCAGCAGCGCGCGCAGCTCGAAGAGCGCCTGTTCCAGCTCACGGCCAGCCAGACCGAGAAGCTCGCCCGCACCCGCGAGCAAGAACGGGCTGCGGTCGACGAAAGCAACCGGGCGCTGCTCGATCAGATCTACGCGCAGGAGGATCTCGCCGCCGCCGCCGAGAAGGCCGCCGAGCGCCTGGACGGCATCCGCAGCAAGCTCTCCAACGTCGTGGCCGACTACCTCAACGCGGAGCAGCTGCGCGCCTTCCGGGCACGCGAGATTCAGCAGCGGCTGTCGCAAGCGGGCATGGACTTCAGCCCCGAGCAGATCCTGGGCGCCACGCGCGAGGACCTGCGCCAGCTGTACCTGCGCATGGAGGCGCTCGGCAACACCGGCGCGCAGGAGGCGATCCTGGACGTCGCCCGCGCCTTCGCCGAGCTGCACCCCGAGGCCGAAAAGGCAGCGGCCGCGATCCAGTCCACCCGCGACGGATGGATCAGTGCCACGGACGCCGCCTACGCCGCGCTGGAGCGCGCCACGGCCGCCGAGCGCGAGCGCGCCGAGCTTGCCGCCAGCGTCGCGCAGGAAGAACTGGGCGCGCTGCGCAGCATCTTCGACATGCTGCGCAGCGAAATCGGCAGCCTCTACGGCGAAGCGGCCGCCCAGATGGCCGCCGCTGCGGGCCGCCAGTTCATCGACCAGGCGCTGTCTACCGCCCTGGCCACCGGCTACCTGCCGGACCAGGCCGACCTGGCCGGCGCGATCGGCGCAGCGCGCGGCGGCATGGGCGCGGCCAACTACGCGTCGGCGTTCGAACAGAAGCGCGACCAGCTGGTGCTGGCCGGCCAGCTGTCGCAGCTGCAGGGCGTTGCCGGCAAGGCCATCCCCGTGGCCGAGCGGCAGCTGCAGGCCGCCAAGGAGCAGATCAAGCAGCTGGACGAAACGCTGCAATTTGCGCGCCAGCAGATCGACGCGCTGCGCGGCATCGACACCAGCGTGATCAGCGTGCGCGACGCGATCGACCGCCTGGCGCTGGCACTGGCCCGCGAAGCCGCCACGGCAGGCAAGAAGGTGGCCGCCACCGAACAGTGGGTCGACAGTCCGATGGGCAAGGTGTGGCAGTCCACTGGCGGCGCGATCGGCCTGCAGAACGCAGCGGGCCTGACCATCAGCGGCATCACGGGTGACCAGTACACCGCCGACACCGCGCGTGCCTGGGTGAACGCGCAAGCAGCGGCCGGGGACCGCGCCTCGATCTACGCGAAGGCGATCGAGCAAGGCATCTCTGCCAACAGCCTGGACGCGCTGATGCGCCTGCCGGCCGGGTACTCCAACCGCGAGGCGGCGGCGATGGGCCTGCCCTCGTTCGACGTCGGCACCGACTTCGTTCCCGGCGACATGAACGCACGCATCCACCGCGGCGAGCGCATCGTTCCCGCCGACGTGAATCGGCGCGACGGGCTTGACTTTCAACGAATGGCGCAGGTGCTGGAGCAGCAGACGGCGGAAGCGCGTGCACAGGCGCGGGCCCAGGTGACGATCAATCAGCGCATGGTCAAACTGCTGGAGCGCTGGGAGTTCGACGGCATGCCGCAGACGAGGACGGTATGAGCCTGGCCATCGTCAAGCCACTGACTATCACGGACGCCATGCTGTCGGCCACCGACGTGCCCGAGGCCGACTACGCTGCGTGGGCTGCCGGTACCACCTATGCGCTGGCTGCGCGCGTGATCGTCGTGGCCACGCACAAGGTCTACGAAAGCCTGCAGGCGAACAACCTCGGCAAGGACCCGACGCTCGTCGCCAATGCTGCCTGGTGGATCGAAGTCAGTCCGACCAACCGCTGGAAGCTGTTCGACACCAGCCGCAGCACCCAGACGACCAAGGCCGGCAGCATGAGTTACACCGTCGCGCCCGGCCAGGCGATCAATGCCGTGGCCCTGCTGAACCTGCTGGCCGACACGGTGCGCATCCGCATGACCGACCCGACCGCGGGCTTGGTCTACGACAAGACCACGAGCCTCAGGGGCGAGATTCCCGCGCCGAGCTGGTTCGACTACTTCTTCGCCACGACGTCGAACAAGGACCAGGTGATCGCGCTGGACGTGCCGCCGTATGCGAGCGCCTCCGTGCAGGTGGACGTGACGGCCAACAGCGGCAATGCCGGGTGCGGCGTGCTGATGATGGGCTACCAGCTCACGGTGGGGGATGGCATCTACTACGGTGCCGAAGCGGGCATCCAGGACTACAGCCGCAAGGACACCAACCAGTGGGGCGACACGGTGCTGGACCAGCGCGCCTTTGCCGACCGGCTCACCTTCGCCATGCCCGTACCCAATTCGGAGGTCGATGCGCTGAAGCGCCGACTGACGTCGCTGCGCGCCACTCCGTGCCTGTGGGTGGCCTACGAGCCGCTGGCGATCACCACGATCTTCGGTTTCTACAAGGACTTCAGCATCACGATTCCGTACGCAACGTTCTCGGACTGCAACCTGACAATCGAAGGAATGACTTAAATGGCCATCACCGCACTGCCCGCCACGCCCAACCGGGCCACCGACAACGCCGCCGCGTTCTCCAGCAAAGCCGACGCGCTGCTGGGGGCGCTCGCCGGCTTCGTTGCCGAGGCCAACGCGCAAGCCGCGGCGATGAACTCGCTCGCGGCCGGCGGCGCGATGACCATCCCGTATACGTTCGACACGACAACCGCGGACGCTGATCCGGGCGCTGGCAAGCTTCGCCTGGGCAACGCGACGCAAAATCTGGCCGTCGTGATGAGGCTGGATTCGCTCGGCGCCGACGGCATCGCTTGGTCTGGCGTCATCGACACCTTCGACGATTCGTCGAGTGTCATCAAAGGGTTTATCCTGCTTCAGAGCGTGACCGACGCCTCGAAGTGGCTCCTGTTCACGACGACCGCTGTCGCGTCTCCGGCCGGATACAAGAACCTCACGGTGTCGCACGTGGCCGGCAGCGCGGCGAGCCCGTTCGTCGACGGCGAGTCGCTGGTGCTCAAGTTCACGCGCAATGGAGACAAGGGGGACGTCGGTGCTGCTGGTCTCAGCACCCCGCTGGCGGTGCTCACGCCAACCGCTGTGGCGAATGTGGACGCCTTGAGCGTGTTCTCCGCGACTTACGACAACTACCTCGTGCTCGGGACAGGGCTGAAACCTTCGGCCGCCGACACCCTTTTCATGCGGCTCGCGGTGGGGGGTGTAACAGACACAGCTCCCAACTACAACTCTGGGAGCTCGCCGGTCGCTTTCATGAATATCTCTGTTTCCGGTGTCTTGAACACAGGCAAGGGGGTCAACTTCTGGGCAAACATCATGAACGTCAACGACGCAGCGACCATCAAGTCTGTGGTGGGGCGTGCCAACTGCCAGACGGATGCGACGCCGACATACTCGTCAGGCCCCTTCGCGTCCAACTACACCGCAGCGAGCGTGGTGACGGGGCTGCGTCTGTTCTGGCAGTCTGGGGCCAACTTCGCCGCGCAGGGCAAGGTCCGCATCTACGGATACAACAATTCGTAAGGGATCGAGATGAGCAAGGTTCTCTACTGGGATAACGAGCTGAAAGCTCAGGTCGAACGCGACGCGACGCCGGAGGAGGAAGCGGAGATCCACGCCCGCCTCACGGCGCCCCTGGACCGCACCTCCCTCGCAGCGCAGATCGATGCCGCCGTCGCCGCGGTCTATGCCAAGCCGATGACCTTCTCGAAGGAGTACGAGCAGCGCGAGGTCCAGGCCAAGGCGTTCAAGGACGCGGCCTACAGCGGTTCCGTGCCGCCGCGCGTAGCCGGCTTCGCCACGCCAGCGAACATGACGCCCCAGGACGCGGCGGACTTGATCCTGCAGCAGGCGACGCAGATGCGCTGGGCGCTCGACCAGCTTAGCGATCTTCGCATGCAGAAGTACGCCGTCACCCGAGCTGCTACGGACGCCGAAGCCCAGGCCGTGTTCGATTCCGCGATGGCGTCGATCGCGCAGATCGGCGCGAGCCTGGCCTGAAGGAGCAGCATCATGACCCCGATCCAGATCGAAGCGCTGTTCCACCGCTCTCCGCGCCTGATCCCGTCCGGCCCCGAGGCGAAGGACTTCGTGTTCAGGGTGGCCCTACCCAAGGCGCTGCCTCCGCGGTACTCCGTCGAGCCCTACGTGCGGCTGCGCGACCAGCTGTCGATCGGCTCGTGCGTGGGAAACTCGATCGCGTTCGGCTGCGAGTCGATCAGGAACAAGTCCCGCCCGCTCGACGATCGGTCCGACCTGTCGCGCGAGTTGATTTACACGCTGGGCAAGCTGGAGGCGGGATTGCTCGGCCAGGGCGACACCGGTACCACGATCCGCGGCGGCCTCGATGCCGCGCGCAAGTGGGGCGTGTGCGCGGAGGTCGACCTGCCGTATGACCAGTTGGGGTGGGACGCGATGCCCGAGCAGCGCATCTTGGACCTGGCTGGCCCTCACAAGCTGTCGACGTTCGAGCGCATCACGCTCAACCCCGACAACTACCGCGATCGGATCGACGCGCTGAAGCAGGCCGTCGCGACCGGCAAGCGCGTCATCGTCGGCATGTACGTGCCGCGCGGGATGTTCTACATCCACGGCCCGCGGTCCGACCACGCCGCCCAGTGGAACTGGACGGATCCGACGATGTCGCAGATCCAGGGCGCGCACGCGATCCTGCTGGGCGGTTGGGACGACTCCATCTATCCCCCCGGGCTCGGCTCGGCACTCCTGGGCAACTCGTGGGGCCCGACCTGGGGCGACAACGGCTGGACGGCGATCCCCTGGGCTGGGCTGACGAACTTCGTGTTCGAGGCCTGGACGATCGATGGCTTCGACGGCTATAGCGACACGGGCCCGGTGGTGGAACCTCCCCTGCCCGACACGGAGGTGGCGCAGCACCGCGCCGCGCTGTGCGCGCTGGGGAATGCCACGGATGCAGGGGACGCGCTAACCTGGGTGATCGACCCAACGCTGCAGTGCTACGTCTCGGCCTACGAGTACCTGCGCCGGCGCGGCCTGTCGCACCAGCGGATGGCCCAGGTCACGGGCCTGTCCATCGCCGAGATCGACGGCTTCGCCGGCAACCCCGGCAACGCCAGCCGCCTGGCGGCCTGGACGGGCTTCTGACGTGGACGCGATCTTCTGCCGGCGCGACACCGCGGGGAGCATGCTGCTGCGCACGTTCCTGTGGAGCAGCTGGAGCCACGTGGGCATCGTCACCCCGGATCTCACCGTGATCGAAGCCACAGCCTGGCACGGCGTGATCGAGCGCGACCTGCGCGACTTCATCGCTGACGCGAGCCGCTACAGCGTGCGCAGCATTCCGCTGCCGAACGATGCCGCCGCGATCTCCTGGGCACGTGCCCAAGTCGGCAAGCCGTACGACTGGCCGGGTGTCATCGGCCTGGGGCTGCGGCGCGAGTGGCAGGACGCGTGCGCGTGGTTCTGTTCCGAGTTGCTGGAAGGGGCGTGCGCGGCCGGCCAGCGCCAGCGTTTCCTGCACCAGGTGCAGCGCGTCACGCCGCAGCATTCTTGGATGGTGGCGTGAGGCCTGCTGCCTCCGCTGAAGGAGTTGAAGACGAGAAAAAGACGAGGCGAGTGGCCAGGTGTTACGAGCACCTCACCACCCACCTATCCGTGAGCAAGCCACGGTTCGGCCCAAGGCCTCGCCACCTGGTACCAGGCGGTGGGATTCTAAAAGTTAAAGATGACTTGGCGGACTGTGATGAACAACAAAATTGACGAGCTGAGCACCGGCGAGGTGTTCGACGACGCGGTCATGGGCATGGGCCTGAAGGCCCAGCCGATCGTGCCGTGGGTGGGCGGCAAGCGCCGCCTGGCAGGCGAGATCCTGCCGTGGTTCGGGCCGCATACGTGCTATGTGGAACCGTTCGCAGGTGCGGCGGCATTGCTCTTTAACAAGGTGCCAAGCAAGGTCGAGGTGCTCAACGACGTGAACACCGACCTGGTGAACCTGTACCGCGTCGTGCAGCACCACTTGGAGGAGTTCGTGCGGCAGTTCAAGTGGGCGCTTACGAGTCGCAGGCTCTTCGAGTGGGCCCAAGCGACGCCGCCCGACACCCTGACGGACATCCAGCGGGCCGCGAGGTTCTTTTACCTGCAGAAACTCTCCTTCGGCGGCAAGGTGGAAGGACAGACGTTCGGCGTGGCCACCACAGCCACCCAGGCGTTGAACCTGCTGCGCATCGAGGAAGACCTCAGCGCAGCGCACCTGCGGCTGTCCAGGGTCGTGGTGGAGCACATGGACTGGGCGGCCTGCATCGAGCGATACGACCGGCCGCACACGCTGTTCTACTGCGATCCGCCCTACTGGGGCACCGAGGGGTACGGCGTGGACTTCGGCCTGGAACAGTACGACCGGATGGCGGCGTTGCTGGGATCGATGAAGGGCAAGGCGATCGTGAGCGTCAACGACATCCCAGAAATGCGCCGCGCGTTCAAGGGATTGACCATGCGCCGGCTGGCGATCCGTTACAGCGTCAGCGCTGCAGGACGTGGGCGCGGCGAGAAGGGCGAGTTGCTGATCAGGAACTGGTAGGCTGACCTGGCAAGCGCGTCGGTATCGGCTTTAACTGCCGCTCGGATGGTGCCAAAGGCAGCGTCAATGGTGCCAAAGCAAGCGTCAGAAAGATTTAACTTTTGAGTGCCAAAGGCAGCGTCAATGGTGCCAAAGCCGGCGTAAATTGGTGCCAAAGCCCGCGGCGCGCTTCAAGCCGCTGAACAAGGCGTACGCCGCGGCCAGCACCGCGCCGCCCACCAGGGCCGCATGCGGCGCCGGCCAGGCCAGGCAGGCGCGCGCGCTGCGCCGCCACAGCGCCCCCACCACCAGGGCCGCCATCCAGGCGAACATCGTGATGTGCAGGCCGGAGATGCTCATCAGGTGGGCCACGCCGGTGGC
>Ga0255338_1001615_pt1 | contig 40518 bp, 45 predicted proteins | sample MeOH1_35cm_T4_19_FD_203715 | JGI IMG/M metagenome (GOLD analysis project Ga0255338, IMG submission 203715) | Sandy soil microbial communities from University of British Columbia, Vancouver, Canada - MeOH1_35cm_T4_195 | ecosystem: Engineered > Artificial ecosystem > Sand microcosm > Unclassified ... | reverse complement strand
CGCGGCCCTAGGGGGAGGACGGGCTAACCGGGCGAACGTCCCTCGCGCAAAGGACGTGTTGGCAGAGTATCAGGGGGAGGCACGGCCCGCAGGGTCGTGCCGGAGGACATGGAGTGAAGCGGACAAACCCGCTTCGGGCCGGATCGGAGGCAACGCTGCTCGGATCGGAGGCAACGCTGCTCGGATCGGAGGCGACGTTGCTCGGATCGGAGGCGACGTTGCTCGGATCGGAGGCAACGCTGCTCCCCGTGCGCCTTCCGGGAGCCCGCGCCACACCGAATCGCCTGCGCGCGCCCTCTGGGTCTACCTTTGCGCAGAGGCAACGATGTGCGCGGGCTGCATTCGTGCCGTCAAGAGTCGAACACTAGCGGCTGGCGGTCCGGCGCAGCGTCAGGCACACCGCGGCGGCGATGGCGCCGAACAGCACGTGGTCGGCGATCGTCACGCCACGCAGCGCGTCGCCGAACCAGGGGAAGGCCTGCGGCGCGATCAGGCCGAAGTTCACGGCGTACAGCGCCAGCCCGGCGAGCGCGCCCACCAGCACGCCGGGGCCGGTGCGGCGCTGCCACACCAGCACCGAGACCAGCCGGCCGAAGGCCATCGCCAGCGCGAAGTGGATGATCAACGCCATGCCCAGCACGGTGAAGTTGAAGTCCGAGGGCGGCGGCGCCGCATCGGGCCCCATCAGGATCGCGGCGATGCGCTGCAGGGGCTCGGCCGCGCCGCCCGCATGGGAAGCGGCCGTGAAGGTGACCTGCGCCACCAGGTAGGCCGCCCCGGCGACGACGCCGCCGATGACGCCGGCGACCGGCTCGGAGATGGTGCTGGCCGCGCCGACGGCGACCTGGGTTTCGGATGGCTGCATGGGCTGACTCCCGGTTTCACGACATGTCTTTGCACAGGGCCCGGCGCGAGTGGACCAGGTCGGTGATCGCGACCAGGTTGTGCGCGTAGGTGGCGGCCAGCGCGTCGATCACGCCGGCCAGTTCGCGCGTGCGGGGCGAGAACGCGAAGCCGCCGTCCTCGCTGCGCCGGGCGAGGCCGGACTGCTGCATCCCCAGCAGCAGCTCCTGCGCCTGGTTCTCGCCGATGTACAGGCGGCTGGCGACATTGAACGAATCCCAGCTGCGGGCCGGCTCCGAGCGCAGCAGCAGCAGCGCCTCCAGCAGGGGCACCGAGGGAATGTCGGCGAGGACGAAGCGGCGGACCTCTTCGGGGACCGTGGTCTGGGTCATCTCCCTGTCTTGCTCGAAAAAAAAAACGCGCCCGGGGTCGGGCGCGAACAGTTCGCTCGAAGACGAATTCTGGCAGCCGATCCCGGCCTTGCAGCCGCGCCGCCCGTAAGGGCAATCCCTGGCAGCCTTTGGGCCTAGCCCAGGCTTCCTAGGCGTTGCCGGCCTGCGCGATGCGAATCAGCTCCGCGAGATTGCGCGCACCCAGCTTGCTCATCACGCGCGACTTGTGCACTTCCACCGTGCGCGGGCTGATGCCCAGGCGCTCGCCCACCGTGCGGTTGTCGAGGCCTTCCACCACCAGCGCCATCACCTCGCGTTCGCGCGCCGACAGCGCGCTCGCCACCGGCCGGGTGCCGATCGAGGCGGGATCCTCCGGCAGGCCCTGCAGCGCGCGGTCGATGGACTGCAGCAGCTGCTCGTGGTTGAAGGGCTTCTCGATGAAGTCGATCGCGTGGAACTTGAAGGCCTGCCGCGCCGCGGCGACATCGCCGTGCCCCGTCACGATGATCACCGGCAGCCGCGCGGGATGGCGCGCCAGCGCCTCCTGCATCTCCAGCCCCGACATGCCCGGCATGCGCAGGTCGGCGATCACCACGCCGCGCCAGTGCGGCTCCAGCGCGCGCAGGAAGTCCTCGGCGTTGGCGAAGATGGCCGTGGGGTAGCCGCGCAGACTCAGCAGCAGCGCCAGCGCGTCGCGCACCGAGGCATCGTCGTCGACGATGAACACCGTCTTGCGGTGCACCGGGCTATTCATGCTGCGGCCCCGCCCCGCCCGGCAGGCTGAAGTGGAACTTGCCGCCGGGCCCGGCCTCGGCCCACAGCCGGCCGCCGTGCGCCTCGATGATCGAGCGGCTGATGGCGAGGCCGACGCCCATGCCGCCCGGCTTTTCGGAGCGGCGGCTCTCGAACACGCGGTCGACCTCCTCGCTGCTGAGGCCGGGGGCGCTGTCGATCACGCTGACCACGACCTCGTTGCCTTCCTGGGTGGCGTGCACCGTCACCGCGCGCCCGGCGGGCGCGGGCGGCGTGCGCTCCTCCGAGGCGGCGTCGATCGCGTTGGCCAGCAGGTTGCGCAGCACCACGGCGATCTGCACCGGGTCGAGCCACACCGGCGCGAGCTGCGGGTCGCAGGACCATTCCAGCCGCACGCCCAGCCCTTCGGCCCGGCTGGCCTGCGAGCGCTCGGCTTGCGCGAGCAGGGTGGCGAGGTCGGTGGGCTGCAGCTCGGTGGAGCGTTCGCGGAAGAACTTGCGCAGCCGGTTCACCACCTCGCCGGCGCGGGTGGCCTCGTCGGCCAGCTTGTCGGTCACCTCCACCAGCGGATCGACCGGCTCGCGCGGATTGCTGCCGAGGCGGCGCGCGATCAGCTGCGAGGCGCGCGCATAGGTGCTCATGGCGGTCAGCGGCTGGTTCAGCTCGTGCGCGAGCGCCGCCGCCATGTCGCCGGCGGCCGCCAGCCGCAGCGAGGCGCGCAGGGCCTGCTGCGCCTGCTCGCGCTCGTCGACGGTGGCCCCCAGCAGCACGCCGGTGGAGGTCAGCGCCGCCATCAGCACCTGCAGCTCGAACACCGTGAGCGGCTGGTACTGCGCGTTCTGCACCGCCAGCATCAGCAGCATCTGCACCAGCGCGGCCGACCAGACGGCGCCGATGGCGCCGAAGCGCGCCGCCGCCCACACCACCGGCACGAACAGCAGGTAGAAGAACTTGAACTGCTCCTCGGTGGGCTGCGCGAACACGGCCACGATGCCCAGCACGGTGAGCAGCCCGATCAGCCAGGCCTCATGCGAGCGCAGCAGGGTGCGGCTGGCGGCCGTGCGCTCGCCGCTGGCCAGCACCCACAGCACGGGCAGCGTGACGATGAGCCCGACACCGTCGCCGATGGAGGAGCGGTGGATCACCGCCGGCACCCGCTCCAGCTCCACCACGCCCATGGCCCACAGGGCGCCGGCGCGCAGCACCGCGCCGAACAGCGCGCCGCACACCACGATCACCAGGAACAGCGCCACGTCGCGCCGCGTCACGATCGGCAGGGCGGGCCCCATCCAGCGCCGCAGCGCCGCACCGGTGGCGGCATAGCCGGCCGTCACGGCGCCGGCGGCCAGCACCAGCGCCGGCCAGGGGATCGGTTCGGTGCCGACCAGCGCCTCGCCGAAAACCACGGCCACCCACACCAGCCACCAGCTGCGCGGCTGCCACAGCAGCAGGCCGACGGCCAGCGCGGCCTGCGGGTTCCAGGGCGTGATGTTCAGGCCGCGGGCCGGATAGATGAAGCTGATCCACGCCAGGCCGATGTACGCGGCGAGGTAAAGGATCATCCTCGCCACGCCGATGCCTGTCGCGTGGCGGAAGCCCGCGAGCCGGGCCGAGAGGCTGGACATCCCCGCATTGTGAAGCCTCCGCGGCCCCGGATGCTCAAGGGCGGGTCTTGCGCGCCAGCGGCACGATGGTGCCCGAATGGCGCTGCACCCGGGTGGAGACGCGTTGCCGCAGCCGCAGCCGCGCCGCATCCGACAGCATGCGGCCGGCCCAGCGGTAGACGTTGAACTCGCGCACGGTGCCGCGCAGGCTGGCCATGCGCTCGCGTTGCTCGGCCGCCGGCATGTTCAGCGACTGGAACAGGGCGTCCGCCGTTTCCTCGACGTGGTAGGGGTTGACGATCAAGGCCTCGGTCAGCTCGCGGGCGGCGCCGGCGAAGCGGCTCAGGATCAGCACGCCGCGCTCGTCGTCGCGGGCGGCGATGAACTCCTTGGACACCAGGTTCATGCCGTCGTGCAGGCTGGTCACCAGGCAGGCGTCCGCCGCGCGGTACAGCTTGATCACCTCGTCGTGGTCGTGGTGCTGCGCCAGCAGCCGGATCACCGGCGCGCCCGGGCGGCCGAAGCGGCCGTTGATGCGCTCGACCTGCGCCGTGATGCGCTCCTGGAACAGCCGGTACTCCTCCAGCACGCTGCGCGAGGGCGCGGCCACCTGCACGAAGGTGAAGCGCGACTGCCACTCGGGGTACTTCTCCAGCATCCGTTCCACGGCGTGCAGGCGCTCGAGGATGCCCTTGGTGTAGTCGAAGCGGTCGATGCCGACGGCCAGCTTGTGGTTGGCCGGGATGCCCAGGCGCTCGAACACCTCGCTGCGGCAGCTGCCGATGCTCGGCCAGGTGGCCGCCTCCTCGGGCAGCGGCCACTCGATCGAGATCGGGTAGGCCTCGACGAAGGTCTTCTCGCCGCCGAAGGTGATGGTGGAGTGCTCGTGCTCGATGCGCGCCTCCATGTAGCGGTCCACCGTCTCCAGGAAGTTCTTGCAGTGGAACTGGGTGTGGAAGCCCATGATGGTGCTGCCCAGCATGCCCTGCAGGATCTCGGTGCGCCAGGGGCAGATGCCGAACGACTCGGGGTTGGGCCAGGGGATGTGCCAGAAGGTCAGGATGGTGGCGCGCGGCAGCCGCTCGCGCACCATCGCCGGCAGCAGCGCGAAGTGGTAGTCCTGCACCAGCACCACCGGGTCCTCGCTGCGCGCCTCGGCCACCACGGCGTCGGCGAACAGGCGGTTCACCTCGCGGTAGTGCTGCCAGTCGGACTCGCGGAACACGGGGCGCACGTGGGCCACGTGGCACAGCGGCCAGAGGCCTTCGTTGGCGAAGCCGTAGTAGTAGCCCTTCTCCTGTTCGGGCGTGAGCCACAGGCGCCGCAGGTGGTACTCGTCCAGGCCCGGCGGCAGCGAGACGCGGTCGTTGCGGTCCACCGCCTGGCGGTCGCCGCTGCCGCTGCCGTGCGCGATCCAGGTGCCGGAGCAGGCGCGCATCACCGGCTCCACGGCGGTGACCAGGCCGCTGGCGGGACGGTGGATCTCCAGCTGGCCGTTGCGCATCTCGTGGATGTAGGGCTCGCGGTTGGAGACCACGATCACCTGGTCGCCGCGCAGCTGCGTGCGCAGCAGGGTCTGCAGGCGGCGCGGCGACCAGTCGGCGTCGGCGCCCTGCAGGCGCTTGTATTCGTCCTCCACCTCGCGCAGGCGCTCGCGCAGGTCGGCCGCCAGCGGCGCCAGCTCGGGCGAGGGCGTCATCGGCCGCAGCAGGCCTTCGCCGTGCAGCAGCGCGCGGGCGCCGGCGATCCAGCCGCGCCAGCTCAGTTGCGCCACGATCAGCGTCATCAGCGCGATCACGGCGCCGAGGCCGGCGATCAGGATCACGAGGTAGCGGCGCGTGTCCTGGCTGCGGCGCTCGATGAAGCTCAGGTCGTGCATCAGCACGAGCTGGCCCACCGGGCCGGCCTCGCTGGTGACGGGATGCACGCTCACGTGCACCGGGCCGCCTTCGATGCTCAGGTTGTCGCGCTTGGAAGCGGCGAGCTCCGCCGCCTCGTCGCAGGTCAGTTCGGTGGGGAAGTGGCTGGTGCGGCGCACCATCTGGCCGCTCGGCGAGCACAGGCCGATCGCCACCAGGCGCTCGTCCTGCAGGGCGCGGTCGAACAGGGCCTGCAGCTTGCGGCCGTGGCTGTCGTTGGCGGCCTCGGCCACCGATTCGGAGAGGGCATTGGCCACCAGCGTGCCACGCATGTCGAGGTCGCGGGCGAACCAGCGCAGGGTCAACTGGTCCATCAGGGGCACGGCCAGGTAGGCCGCGCCCGCGAGGATCAGGATCAGCGGCAGCAGAAAGCGCAGCTGCAGTCCAAGAGTCTTCATGAGCCGATTTTCGGCCCGTCAGAAAGCCGATGGCCCGGCCGTGGCGTTTTTCTTCGGGTTCACCCGTACGGGTGTCAGGCAAGCTTCTTAGGCGGGTGGACCTTCGTTCTCTTCACCCAGCAGAATCGCGAGGCCGGCGTCGGGCTCGAAGCGGCCGTTGCGCCAGGACAGGCGCGTGGGCCCGGGCAGGCGCTGCGCGCCCTCGGAGTGCCAGGGGTCGCCGGGATAGCACAGCACGCGCGTGCCTTCCACGTCGCGCGGCTCCGGCTGGATGCAGGGCGGCCGGCCGGAGCGCGCCGCGGCGAACACGCTGGCCACGCTGCGATGGCGCGCCAGGTGCGTGAGGCTCATGATCTGCGGCGGCGCGAGGTCGATCCGGTTGTCCCAATACTGGCGCAGGGCGGCGCGCGGCGCCATCCAGGCGCTCTCGGTCGCCTCGTGCTCGTCGTGCGTGGCCTCCTGCCCCGGCGGCACGGTGGCGAGGAAGAAGCGCGTGTCGAAGCGCCGGCGGCCCACGCTGCTCAAGGTGGGCGTGATCCAGCGCGACCAGGGCTGCAGCGCGCCGGCGCAAAGGCGCAGCGGCAGCGGCGCCAGCAGTTCGTCGAAGCGGCGTCCGCCGCGCAGGGCGGCCCACAGTTGCCCCACCTGCGCCGGCGGCACGTCGGCCAGCAGCAGGCCGGCCTCCTCGAACAGCTCGCGCAGGGCGGTGACGTACAGGCCCGCCGCGGCTGCGGCCGCGAGCTCCGGCTCGGCCAGCAGCGCGTGCAGTTCCTGCGGGTCGCGGTCGAGCCGCTGCACCCAGTGCGCATCCTCCGGATCGACCTTGCCGCCGGGAAACACGTAGGCGCCGCCCAGCACGAAGGACTGGCTGTGGCGCCGCAGCAGGAACACCTCGAGGTCCCCCGGGCCATCGCGCAGCAGCACCACCGAGGCCGAGGGCGCCGGCGTCTCGTAATTGCGCTTCGTCATCAATTCAAGAGCCATGGCCCTAGTGTCCCATGCCCGGCCGCGGCGCTATCCTCCGTGCATGCCCGACTTCTCCGATGCCATCCGCTACGCGCAGGAGCATGAAGTGCCCTGGCCGCGCGACCCCGCCGCCGACCCCGCCAGGTGGGGCGTGCACCACGACGATCCGCCGCCCTTCAACCGGCTGCGCGGGCCGGTGCATCCGCGCGGCGGCGTCTCCGGCGTGATCCGCGTCGGCGGCGAGGAGGTGGCGTCCTGGGGCGAACCGGACCGGGCCGACCTCACCTTCAGCGTCGCCAAGACCTACCTCGCGCTGCTGGCCGGCGTGGCGCACGGGCGCGGGCTGCTGCCCGATGCGAACGAGCCGATCGCGGCGCGGCTGAGCGGCATCGGCTTCGACGATCCCCACAACCGGGCGATCACCTGGGCCCACATGCTGGAGCAGACGAGCGAGTGGCAGGGCACCTGCCTCGGCATGCCCGACCAGGTGGAGCACAACCGCCGCGTCTCGCACGATCCCAAGCCGCCGCAGGGCCGCAAGGGCGAGGCGCGGGTGCTGCAGCAGCCGGGGACCTACTGGGAATACAACGACGTGCGCATCAACCAGCTCTCGCTGGCGCTGCTGCACCTGTTGCGCCAGCCGCTGCCGGAAGTGTTCGCGCAGGCGGTGCTGCAGCCGCTGGGTGCGGGGCGCGACTTCCGCTGGGTCGGCTACGACGACGCCTGGGTGGAGATCGGCGGCCTGCGCATGCAGTCGGTGCCGGGCGGCACGCACTGGGGCGCGGGCGTCTCGATCGGCGCGCGCGACCAGGCGCGCATCGGGCAGCTGCTGCTCGATCGCGGCGCGCACCGCGGCCAGCAGATCGTGCCAGCGGCCTGGGTCGATCGCATGCAGCAGCCCTGCGCCGTGGCGCCCTTCTACGGTTGGCTCACCTGGCTCAATCGCAACGGCGCGATGTTCGCCGACGCCTCGCGCGAGAGCTGGTTCATGGTGGGCGCCGGCGGCAATTACGTGTGGATGGACCCGAAGCACCAGGCGGTGGTGGTGGTGCGCTGGCTGGATGGGGCGGCGGCGCCGGGGTTCGTGAGCCGGGTCGCGCGCGTCCTCGGCACGTAGCTGGCGCCGCGCACCCCAGCCTACATCTGCCCGCGCATCCGCTGCTCGATCAGCTGCCGCGTCGCGCGCACCTCGCCCGCGAACGGGTTGCGCGGGTCCTCGGCCTTGCGGATCACGAACAGGGCGTCGGCGTGGCGGCCCTGGTCGGACAGGGTCTGCGCCAGGTTGTTCATCAGGACCACCGAATCCGGGTATTGCTGCAGCGCGCTGCGCAACACGCCCGCGGCATCCTCCAGCGCGCCGCTGGCGTGCAGGTGGTTGGCCAGGCCCACGGCGGCCGGCAGGCTCTCCGGCCAGCGCTGCAGCGCCGCGCGATAGCCGCGCACCGCCGCCTGATGCTCGCCGCTGCGCCCCAGGCCCAGCAGCGCCTCCAGCCAGCGGCTCTCGGTGGCGGTGACGGGAATGTCGTCGGGCGCGGTGACCACCATCGCCCAGTACTTGCCGGCCAGCCAGGTGCGCTCGAAATAGGAGAAGGGCATCTCCTGCCGCGGGTTCAGCCCCGAGCGCAGGTAGATCGTGCCGGTGCCGTAGTCGAAGCCGTTGACGACGGCGTAATGCCACTGCGGCAGCATCATGCCCACGTCCTGCAGCACCACCACGGGATGGCCGGCGGCCACTTCGCGCAGCAGGTCGGAGTAGGTGGGCGCGAGCCGCAGGCTCACGAAGCCGTGGCGGCGCGGCGCGGCCAGCATCTCCAGCTGCAGGCTGCCTTGCCGCGCCGGCAGCCACACTTCCTCCACCAGCGCCTGCGGCTGCACCGCCGCCCCGGCGAACTTCATCGCCGTGGCCAGCGCGGCCGGGCCGCACTGGTATTCGTCCTGGGGAAAGAAGGGCACCTGGGCGAGCTCCACCTGCTGCGGCACGCCGGCCGGCCAGCCGGTGCGCAAGCCCACCGTCTGCGGGATCAGCGTGCTGCAGCCCGCCAGCAGGAACACGGCGGCCGCCAGGAGCAGCCGCCGCGCCTGGCGCAGCGCCGTCGCTTGCACCTGCATCCGCCTACTTGCGGATCGCGTAGTACCAGACCAGGGCGGCCACGAGCACGATCGCGACCCAGCCCCAGGTGCTCACGCCGCCGGCCGGAGCGGCCTGCATGTCCTGCGCCATGGCATGCACTTCCTGGTCCGACATGCTCTTGACGCGCTCGCGCGCGGCCAGCGGATCGACGCCCGCGGCCTGCAGCTGCGCTACCACGTCGGTGCGGTCCAGCGTGCTCAGCAACATGGCGCGCTCGGGGCTCGTCGTGCCGGCCGCGGCCTGGTCCGCGCCGATCAGGCCGGCATGCGCGGTCTGCAACGACAGCGCAAAGAGGGAGACCACCAACACGCGACAGGTCGTTTTCTTGAATGCGAGATTCATGGATGCGCTCCTTGGTTGTGTGTCCCGGTCCGGCGGGAGCCGGCAACGCGGAGCGCCATTTACGCATGCACCATCCCTCGACGGTGCAGCGCTTCACGCAGGCGAAACACGTCGGTACAAGTGTTGCCAACCGTGTCCGCACGGCCGCTGCCGAGGCCGCATGCGGGCCGCAGCGATCAGGTCTGGGGCGGCACCGCCGTGCCTTCCAGCGCCTCCGGATCGCGGCGGATCGTTTCGCGCACGCGGTGTTCGCGCCGGTCGAGCTTGCCGAAGGCGTGGCCCAGCGCATGTTCGAGTTTCTCGGCCGCGCCGCGGAAGGCCAGGTTCTGGTCCGGCCCGTAGTTGGTGACGGCGATCGGCGCGCGGCCGTTGATGCGCGCCTCCATCATGCAGCGCTTGTCCACGCCGCCGCCCTTGACCGCATGGTTCTCGTCGGTGATCTGCACTTCCACGCTGGTGATGTCCTGCTCGAAGCGCGCGAGGTGCTCGTTGAGGTATTCGCTGGCCCAGCGCTCGAGGGCGTCCTTGTTGCCGATGTCGTTGCTGGTGTTGACTTGCACTTTCATGCGGTTTCCTTTCAGCGTCTGCTTCCATCCTGCGGACGGCCGGGCTGCGTGGCAAGTCGGCGGCTTTCGATCCGCCGTGTCGGACGCGGTCTGGCAGCCGCTATCCTCGGCATTCGAAGGAGACACCACGCATGCTCGACATCATCGAGGCGGAGTCGGGGCCGGACCCGACTGCCACCATTCTGATCCTCCACGGCCTCGGCGCGGACGGCAACGACTTCGTGCCCATCGCCCAGGAACTGCAGCTGGAGCAGGCGGGGCCGGTGCGCTTCATCTTCCCGCACGCCCCCGTGATGCCGGTGACGATCAACAACGGCCTGCGGATGCGGGCCTGGTACGACATCCTCGGCTTCGAGGAGGAAGCGCCGCAGGACGAGGCGGGCCTGCGCCGCTCGCAGCAGCTGGTGGAGGCGCTGCTCAAGCGCGAGCAGGAGCGCGGCATCCCGGCGCATCGCATCGTGCTGGGGGGCTTTTCGCAGGGCTGCGCGATCTCGCTGCTGACGGGCCTGCGCCACGCCGAGCGGCTGGCCGGCATCATGGGACTTTCGGGCTACCTGCCGCTGGCGGACCGGACCGCGGCCGAGGCCAGTGCCGCGGGCAAGAGCACGCCGATCTTCCTGGCCCATGGCACGCACGACGAGGTGGTGGCGCTGGAGCGCGCCGAGGCCTCGCGCGACGCCCTGCAGGCGCTGGGCTGCGAAGTGGAGTGGCACGAATACCTGATGGGCCACGCGGTTTCGCCGCTGGAGCTCGAGGAACTCAACGCCTGGCTGCTGCGGGTGCTGGGGGCGGCCTGAGTGCCGGCAGCGGCGAGGCATTCCTCAGGCCACTTCGCCGCCGAGGGCGGCGATCAGGTTGGCGATGTACTTCTCCACCAGCTGCTCGAACTCGCCTTCCACCACCGGCCCCACCACGGGCTTCATCAGCCCGGGCAGGGGCACGTCCACCGTGCCGTGGATCTTCAGCACGCACTTGGTGGATCTGCCCTTGTGGTCGGCGATCTTCCAGCTGCCGCCGACGAGGGCGTTGCCCACGCCCGGCACCGGCGTCCACGTCACCGTGCCCCTGGCCCTGTCGCTCGCGTACCTGCTCGCGTACACCGTCTGCAGGTGGACCTGCGCGGTGCCCACCTTGTGCATCTCCCACTGGTAGACGCCGTCGCCCAGGTCGGTGAGCCGGTCCACCTTGGGAAAATGAGAAACCGAGCGCGGCACGTCCGCCAGCAGCGCGAAGACCTCGTCGTAGTGCGCCCGGACCTCGAATTCGTAGCCCAGCTCGATGGGCACGTTCACGCTCATGGCTGCCTCCTCGCGAGTGCGCAACGCGGCCATTCTGCCACCCGGCCCCGCGGCGGCCCGGCGTCGCGCGTAGCCCGCCGCCAAGCAGGTTTTGCGCAAAGATGTTAACTTCGCACGAAAGACCAGATCCCAGAGGGCGGCGGAACCATTTCATGAGCAAACTGCAAGAGGCCTTGGGCACGCTCGCGCCCGCGCGGCTGCAAGGCATGAGGCGCGGCATCGAGAAGGAAAGCCTGCGCGCCGGCGCCACCGGTGCGCTGGCGCTCACGCCGCATCCGGCGGCACTCGGCTCCGCGCTGACGCACCCCCACATCACCACCGACTACAGCGAATCGCAGCTGGAGCTGATCACGGGCGTGCATGCCAGCGTGGAGCAGTGCCTCGAAGAGCTCACCAACATCCACCAGTTCGTCTACCGCGCGCTCCATGACGAGCTGCTGTGGGTCAGCAGCATGCCCTGCGGCCTGCCGGCCGACGAGAACATCCCGATCGGCCGCTACGGCTCCTCCAACGTGGGCCGCGCCAAGAGCGTCTACCGCGTCGGCCTGGCGCACCGCTACGGCCGCCGCATGCAGACCATCTCCGGCATCCACTACAACTGGTCGCTGCCGGGCGTGAGCGATGCCGAGTACTTCGGCCTGATCCGCAACTTTCGCCGCCACGCCTTCCTGCTGCTGTACCTGTTCGGCGCCTCGCCGGCGGCCTGCGCGAGCTTCGTCACCGGGCGCAAGCACGAACTGCAGACGCTCTCGCCCGGCACCGTGTACATGCCTTACGGCACCTCGCTGCGCATGGGCCGCCTGGGCTACCAGAGCGAGGCGCAGGCCAGCCTCGCCGTGAGCTACAACAGCCTGGAAGGCTACGCCGCCTCGCTGCACGACGCGCTGACGCGGCCCTATCCGGCCTACGAGGCTATCGGCATCATGAATCCCGGCGGCGAGTACAACCAGCTCGCCACCAGCCTGCTGCAGATCGAGAACGAGTTCTACGGCACCATCCGGCCCAAGCGCGTGATCCGCCCGGGCGAGCGCCCGCTGCACGCGCTGCGCGAGCGCGGCGTCGAATACGTCGAAGTGCGGCTGATGGACCTCGATCCCTTCGTCCCGGTCGGCATCAAGGCGCAGACGCTGCGCTTCCTCGACGTGTTCCTGCTGCACTGCCTGCTGGCCGAGAGCCCCCAGGACACGCCGCAGGAGATCGCCGCGCTCGGGCGCAACCAGCACCGCACCGCTGCCTTCGGGCGCGATCCGGCCCTGCTGCTGGAGCGCGATGGCCGCGAGGTGAAGCTGACCGACTGGGGCGCGGAGGTGCTGCAGCAGTGCAGCCCGATCGCGGCGCTGCTCGATTCGGTGCATGCCACCACCGACTATTCCGACGCGCTGCGCGGCGCGCAGGCGCTGCTGTCCACGCCGGACATGCTGCCGTCGGCGCGCGTGCTGGCCGCGATGGCGCGCGACCACACCAACGGCTTCGGAACCTTCGCGCTGGCGCAATCGCGCCAGGCCCGCGACAAGCTGCTGAAGCTGCCCTACGCCGGCGCCCTGCAGCAGCGCCTGGAAGCGATGGCCTGCCAGTCGGTGCAGGACCAGGCCGCCGTGGAGGCGGGGGACACCATGGCCTTCGAGCAGTACCGGCAGCAGTACATCTCGCCGGAGCGCCTGGGCCTGGGCCGCAGCGCCGTCGAACCCGCCCTCGCGGCGGTCTGAGCGGCGCGCGCGGCAGCCGCGCGGGCAGCCAGGCTGCGCCGGCGCGCAGCAGGTCGCAGAACGCGCAGCAAACGGCGCGCATCCGCGCAGCAGCTCGCATGCACGGCCGCGTCCGACGGGCAAAGCCGTCTTGTCCGACACGTGGCGGGCGTGGGTGGCGCGACAGTTCGCGGCTGAACGCGAACCCCAGGAGCCCGCCATGCTTTCGCCCCGCTCCCACCGACTGCCGGTCCTGCTGGCGCTGCTGCTGATCGACGCCGGCGGCGCCGCCCTGGCGCTGGCCGAGACGCCCTTGCCCGACCCGGTGGCGCCGGCCGTGATCGGTCGCCCGCTCGACCAGATCGGCCCGGTGCGCAAGGCCCGGCCCGCGCCCGCGAAGCCGGCCAAGCCGGGCAGCGTCGCGCGCGAGTCCTCGCCCGCGGCCGTCCGGAAGACCGCCGCGCCGGCAGCGGCGCCGCAGCCGCTGGCGCTGCCCGGGGCGGAGCCGGACCTGCCGGTGCCGCGCAAGGCCAAGCAGGCGCTCGACGACCGCGAGGACAACCGCGTGCGTGCCGACGACGTGGGCAAGGGCACGCACTTCGCCCGCAAGCCGCTCGGCCCGGGCGCCTATTTCGGCGACAAGGTGCGCGCCGCCGTGCACGCGTACTTCGAGAGCCATCCGGTCACCGGCAGCGCCCCGCGCTGGCAGATCGGCGAGGCCCTGCCCGCCGGCCAGCGCGTCGACGCCGTGCCCGCCGCGGTGCGGGCCAGCCTGCCCAGGCTGCCGCCCGGGCACCGCTACGTGCAGGTGGGCGGCGACATCCTGCTGATGGCCTCGGGCTCGAAGATGGTGGTGGACGCCATCAGCGCCCGCGCGGGGCGCTGAAGCGCCGCCGCAAAGAAAAGAGCGGCCTCGCGGCCGCTCTCCGGGCTCCCAACACCCTTCGCAACTCAGGCTTCCTGGAACGCGTCCTCGCGGGTGCGCTTGATCGCGGGCAGGGCCACGATCAGCAGCAGCACCAGGGTGGCGATCAGCAGCGACAGCGACAGCGGCCGCGTGAACAGGGTGGAGAAGTCGCCGCGCGACAGCAGCAGCGCGCGCCGCAGGTTCTCCTCCATCATCGGGCCGAGCACGAAGCCGAGCAGCAGCGGCGCCGGCTCCATGTTGCAGCGCTGGAAGGCGTAGCCCAGGATGCCGAAGGCCGCAGTGACGAACACGTCGAAGGTGTTGTTGTTGACCGAGTAGACGCCGATGCAGCAGAACACCAGGATGGCCGGATACAGGTAGCGGTAGGGCACCTTCAGCAGCTTCACCCACAGGCCGATCAGCGGCAGGTTCAGCACGATCAGCATCGCGTTGCCGATCCACATGGAGGCGATCAGGCCCCAGAACAGCTCCGGGTTGCTGGTCATCACCTGCGGGCCCGGCTGGATGTTGTGGATGGTCATCGCGCCGACCATCAGCGCCATCACCACGTTGGACGGAATGCCCAGCGTGAGCAGCGGCACGAAGGAGGTCTGCGCGCCCGCGTTGTTGGCCGCCTCGGGCCCCGCGACGCCCTCGATGGCGCCCTGGCCGAACTCGTCGCCGCGCTTGGACAGCTTCTTCTCCAGCGTGTAGGAGGCGAAGGAGGACAGCGTGGCGCCGCCGCCGGGCAGCATGCCCAGGAAGGTGCCCAGCACCGTGCCGCGGCAGGCGGCCGGCAGCATGCGGCGGAAGTCCTCCATCGTGGGGAACAGGTTCGTGACCTTGGTGGTGAAGGTCTCGCGGTGCTCGCCCTGCTCCACGTTGGTGACGATCTCGGCGAAGCCGAACAGGCCCATCGCGACCGCGATGAAGCTGATGCTGTCGGTGAGTTCCGGGATGTCGAACGAGAAGCGCGCCACGCCGGAGTTCACGTCGGTGCCCACCAGGCCCAGAGCCAGCCCGAGCAGGATCATGCCGATCGCCTTGATCAGCGAGCCGGAGGCCAGCACCACCGCGCCCACCAGGCCCAGCACCATGAGCGAGAAGTATTCGGCCGGGCCGAACTTGAACGCGATCTCCGACATCGGCGTGGCGAAGGCGGCCAGCACCAGGGTGGCCACGCAGCCGGCGATGAAGGAGCTGATGCCCGCGGTGGCGAGCGCCGCGCCGGCGCGGCCCTTGCGGGCCATCTGGTAGCCGTCGATCGCGGTCACCACGGAGGAGGCCTCGCCCGGCAGGTTGACCAGGATGGCGGTGGTGGAACCGCCGTACTGCGCGCCGTAGTAGATGCCCGCCAGCATGATCAGCGCCGACACCGGCGGCAGCGCATAGGTGATGGGCAGCAGCATCGCGATCGTCGTGGACGGGCCGAGGCCCGGCAGCACGCCGATCAGCGTGCCGAGCAGGCAGCCGACGAAGGCGTAGAGCAGGTTGTGGAGCGAAAGCGCCGTCTCGAAGCCCAGCGCCAGGTGCGAAAGCAATTCCATCCCGGAAACCTCAGTTGATCAGGAACGAGGGCCACAGCGGGATCTGCAGGCTGATGCCCTTGATGAAGGCGCCGATGCTGAAGGCGATCAGGATCACCGTGTTGGCGAGCGTGCCCTTCCAGCCGAACTCGTGGCTCGCGAGGCTGGAGACGACCACCAGCACGGCCAGCGAGAGCACCAGTCCCAGCGGCTGCAGCAGCAGGCCGAACAGGATCACCGCGCCGATGATCCAGGACAGCGTGCGCAGTTCGGGTTTCTTCAGCGGGTCGTCGGCGGCGCGCGCGCGCATGCCGCCGGCGGCCGTGGCGGCGCCGACGGCGACCATCAGCACGCCGATCCAGAACGGGAACCAGCCGGGTCCCATGCGGGCGGCGTCGCCCATGTTGTAGTTCAAGGCGCCGAGGCTGAACGCGGCCCCGAACGCGATGTAGATCGCCCCGGCGGCGACGTCCTTCTGGTTGCGGATGCTCAACTTCATTGCATCTGGTCTCTCATGTTGCAGCCGTTCAGTTTATGTCATGACGTGATCTAAATACATCATGAGTCGACGCGTTCCCGTACGGGCGAGCCCGGGTGTACAGTCGCGCTGGGGGGACCTCATGGAGAAGAAATCGCTCATTGCGCTGGACAAGGTGGGCCTGGAGCGGCAGTCGGAATTCCGCTACCGGCTGCGCCGCTTCCTGCGCTTCGGCGAGGAGGCTGCGCGCGCTGCCGGCATCACGGCCGTCCAGTACCACCTCATGCTGCACACGCAGGCCTTTCCCGGCCGCGAGTGGGCCAGCGTCGGGGAACTGGCGGAGCGCCTGCAGACGCAGCAGCACGGCGTGGTGGCGCTGGTGACGCGCTGCGAGGAGGCCGGGCTGGTGCGCCGCCGGGTGAACCAGGAGGACCGCCGGCTGGTCGAGGTGCACCTCACGGCCAAGGGGCGGCGCTACGTCGAGCGGCTGGCGGCGCTGCACTACGCGGAGCTGGGTGAGCTGGCGGCGGTGATCGAGGCCGCGCGCGCCAGCGCGACGCCGGCCTAGTCCAGGGGCCTGGGCGGCAGGGAAACGGGCCTGTGCCGGGGCCTGGGCAAGCGCCCACCCGGTCGGCGCCGACAGCGGGCGCGCCTGTTGCCTGGCCGGCGCGGATCGCCGCGGCAGCTTACAATTGCATTATCCGGGGCCGGATGCACGCCGCGCGTGGCCGCCCGAGATGCAGCCCCCGCCCCCGCCCCTGCAGCTGCAGGCCGTGACGGTGCAGGTCTGCACGCACCGGCCCCGCGGCCGGCCGATTCATCCGACGGCTTCGCGCCTGCCTGTTGCAGGGGCCGCGCCGTTTGCACCGGGCGGGCGCCTGCCGCCCCAGAGGGACCCTGCATGGCGAAGGAAGAACTGATCGAAATGAACGGCCGCGTGGCCGAAATCCTGCCGGACTCGCGCTACCGCGTGATCCTGGACAACGGCCACGAGCTGGTGGCCTATACCGGCGGCAAGATGCGCAAGAACCACATCCGCATCATCGCCGGCGACCTGGTGAGCCTGGAGCTCTCGCCCTACGACCTGACCAAGGGCCGCATCATGTTCCGCCACCTGCCGAACCGCAACACCGGCGGGGCGCCGCCGCAGCACCGCCGCCGCTGAAGCGGCCGGGCACGGCAAGAAAAAAGGGCTGCCTGCGGGCAGCCCTTCTCGTTGGCGCGCGGCGCGGTGTCACAGCGTCGCGGGCTTGGTGGGAGCATAGGCGCGCTCGGCGCTGCCATGCTTGCGCAGGTCCTCGTCGCGCAGGGCCAGCAATCGTTCGAGGTCGGCCCGCACGTCGTCCAGCGCCCGCGGCTGCTCCAGCGCCGTCGGCCCGGCGATCACGTCGCCGTAGCTGCTCGGCTCGCCGGCCGCGGCCAGCGGCGCCGGCGCGGTGGGCGGCGGCGGGGCCGTCCAGGTGGAGGGATGGGGCAGCTCGGGGCAGGCGCTCTTGTCCTCCATGCTGAACTGCCAGGAAAAGCCCATGAGCCAGTTGGCCGCCAGCGGATCCAGCAGGCCCAGGCGCTCGCTGAACTCGCGTTCGAAGCCCACCGCGTACTGCGCCAGCCGCGGATCCCAGTGGCGCACCAGGAAGCGCACGTGCAGCCCGGTCTCGCGCCGCCCGGCGCTGGTGGTGCGCAGCATGTCGGCCGAAACCCAGGTCGGCGGGATGCCGTTGCGGGTGAGCGTCTCGCGCAGCACCATCCTCAGCAGGTCCTTGCGCACGGACTGCGAGTTGCCTCCCGTCTGCGTGTGCTGCGAGTCGAACTGGGTGCTCGGCGAGGCGCTCGTGCGGCGCGCTCGCGCCGCCGTCGCCGGCTTGCGCCCCAGCAGCATGTCGAACATCCCCATGAGCATGGTTCCCTTCCTGGAATGGCGGGGCAGGCGGGTGCTCTGCCGGACCGCGTCGGACTGCAGTTTTACACATTGATGCAAATCAGCCAAGCCGGCGGACTACCCAGTCGCCGCCGCCGGGCGGAGAAAACGGGCCGGAAGCCCGGAAGCTCGGCCGTCAGGTGGCTGCGCTACAGTGCCGCGTCCTCGAACACAACGGCAAGGGAGGCCGGATGGCACTGGATTTCAAGGGGCGGGTGGCGATCGTCACCGGGGCCGGCGGCGGGCTGGGCCGCGAACACGCGCTGGCGCTGGCCGCGCGCGGCGCCAGGGTGCTGGTGAACGACCTGGGCGGCGCCGTCGACGGCAGTGGCGGCTCGGCCACGGCGGCCGAACGGGTGGTGGCGCAGATTCGCGCCGCCGGCGGCGAGGCGGTCGCCAACGGCGCTTCCGTGACCGATTTCGCGGCCGTGCAGGCCATGGTGCAGCAGGCCATGGAGACCTGGGGCCGGGTCGACGTCCTGGTCAGCAACGCCGGCATCCTGCGCGACAAGAGCTTCGCCAAGATGGAGCTGGCCGATTTCCGCCAGGTGCTGGACGTGCACCTGATGGGCGCCGTGCACTGCTGCAAGGCGCTGTGGCCGGTGATGACGGCGCAGAAGTACGGCCGCATCGTGCTGACGACTTCGTCGACCGGTCTCTACGGCAACTTCGGCCAGGCGAATTACGGCGCGGCGAAGCTGGCGCTGGTGGGCCTGATGCAGACGCTGGCGCTGGAAGGGATGAAGAACGACATCCGCGTCAACTGCCTGGCGCCCACCGCGGTGACCCGGATGACCGAAGCGCTGTTCCCGCCCGACATGCTGGAGGCTTTCGGCCCGCAGGCGGTGGTGCCGGCGATGCTGGTGCTGGCGAGCGAGCAGGCGCCCACGCGCACCACCTTGTGCGCGGGTGCGGGCGGCTTCGAGGCCGCCAACATCACGCTGACGCAGGGGGCCTACATCGGCGCCGGGGCCGATGCGCCGGAGCAGTTGCTGGCGCGGCTGGACGAAGTGCGCGACCGGCGCGGCGAGGCGGTGCCGGCCAGCGGAGCGGAGCAGGGCGCCAACGAGTTGCGGCTGGCGCGCAGGTAGGCGCGCGCCTGCCTACGCGGCGTCGCCGCCGCAGCCGCTGAGCGCCTTGGCCGGCAGCGCCTCCGGCCGGCTCGCGCGGCCCGTGTAGGGGTCGTAGCCCACGCCCTGCAGGTGCAGGGCGAGCGAGGCGTCCATGGTCTGCGCATGGTGCGGAAACCACACCGCCAGCTCCTGGATCACCTTGCGGATCGGCGCCAGCCTGCCCTGCGCCGCCTCGGCGGCGCCGTGCCGCAGCACGCGCAGCACCGCCCGGTGCTGCGTGGAGTGCGCGTTGCCCAGCGCGAAGCCGGTCGCCAGCATCCATTCGTCCTCGCCGGCGAAGTGCTCCGTCGTGTGCTCCACCAGTTCGTCCCACAGGGCCGGCAGGCTCGCGTCGTCGGCCACCTCGGCGCGTGCGAGCAGGCCCACGAACTCCTGGTGGGTGGCGTCCATGATGGGCAGGCCGAGCTTCAGTCCGTCGGTCCAGGGCAGTGCGGGCATGGCGGTCTCCTCAGGCGAGGCCAGCTTAGGAGCCGCCTGCCCGCATCGACTTGATGCAGGTCAGGGGATCGGGGTTCGATAAGCTAGAGGGCGCGGGGCGTTTCACGGCCCCGGGCCTTCCCATGCTGCTGCACCCCGCCTACACCGATCCCGAACGACTCCCGACCCAGCTGCGCCAGCAGGGCTATGCCGTGCTCAGCCCGCAGGGGCTGGGGCAGCTCGCGGGCTGCGGGGCGGCCGAACTCGAGGCGCTGCGCACCTCCTGGAACGCGCTGGCGCCCGACGCCTACCTGAAGGACGGCGGCCGCTACCGGCGCCGGCGCCATGCCTCCTTCGTCATCGAGGGCGGGCGCCTCGCCCAGATGCCGCACCGCGCCCACTGGCAGCCGCTGGAATACAACGCGCTGCACGGGGGCATGCAGCGCTGGTTCGAGCCGGTGCAGCCGGAGACCGTGGCGCAGCCGGCTCTCACGCGCCTGCTGCTGGCGCTGGCCGGCGTGGCCAGCGGCCTCAAGGGCGCGCAGCCCTGGTACGTGGAGGCGCACCAGTTCCGCATCGACACCGCGGGCGGCATCGGCCGCCCCACGCCCGAGGGCGCGCACCGCGACGGCGTGGACCTGGTGGCGGTGCTGCTCGTCGCGCGCGAGGGCATCAAGGGTGGCGAGACCCGCGTGTTCCAGGCCGACGGCCCGGCCGGCCAGCGCTTCACGCTCACCGAGCCCTGGAGCGCGGTGCTGCTGGACGACGAGCGCGTGATCCACGAGACCACGCCGATCCAGCCGCTCGCCGAAGCGGGCTACCGCGACACGCTGGTGCTCACGTACCGGGCGGGCGGGTTCCAGGACGCGTGAACATCCGACTTCCGGACGCAGAGGACGCAAAGGGTACGCAGAGGACGCGAAAGAAGATCTTCCAAAGTGTTCCTGGTTTTTTTTGCGTCCTTTGCGTACCCTTTGCGTCCTCTGCGTCCGGCTGTCCGATTGAGGCGGTCCTATTGATCCACCTGCAAGCCGCTACACCCGCTCGAAGATCGCGGCGATGCCCTGGCCGCCGCCGATGCACATCGTGACCAGCGCGTAGCGGCCGCCGGTGCGCTTCAGTTCGTGCAGCGCCTTGACCGTGATCAGCGCGCCGGTGGCGCCGATCGGGTGGCCGAGCGAGATGCCGGAGCCGTTCGGGTTGAGCCGGGCGGGATCGAGCTCCAGGTCCTTGGCGACGGCGCAGGCCTGCGCGGCGAAGGCCTCGTTGGCCTCCACCACGTCCAGCTGGTGGGCGCCGAGCTTCGTCTTTTCCAGCAGCTTGCGCGTGGCCGGCACCGGGCCGATGCCCATGTACTTGGGATCGACGCCGGCATGCGCCCAGCCCACCAGGCGCGCGAGCGGCGCCAGGCCGCGCTTCTCGGCCACGCTGCGCTCCATCAGCACCACGGCGGCCGCCGCGTCGTTGATGCCGGAAGCGTTGCCGGCCGTCACCGTGCCGTTCTCCTTCAGGAACACGGGCTTCAACTTGGCCATGTCCTCCAGCCTGGCGCCGGGGCGGAAGTGCTCGTCGGCGGCGAACTGCGTGTCGCCCTTCCTGGACTTGAGCGTGACGGGGACGATCTGGTCCTTGAAGTAGCCGTTGGCGGTGGCGCGCTCGGCGCGGTTGTGGCTCTCGACGGCCAGCCGGTCCTGGTCCTCGCGCGTGATGCCCCAGCGGGCGGCGACGTTCTCCGCCGTCACGCCCATGTGGATGTCGTGGAAGGGATCGTGCAGCGCGCCGACCATCATGTCGACCAGCTTCGCGTCGCCCATGCGCGCGCCCCAGCGGCGGGTGAGGTCGGCATAGGGCGCGCGGCTCATGTTCTCGGCGCCGCCGCCGATGGCGATGTCGGCGTCGCCCAGCAGGATGGACTGGGCCGCCGACACGATCGCCTGCAGGCCCGAGCCGCACAGGCGGTTGACGTTCATGGCGGGCGTGCCTTCGCCGCAGCCGCCGTTGATCGCGGCCACGCGCGACAGGTACATGTCGCGCGGCTCGGTGTTCACCACGTGGCCGAACACCACGTGGCCGACCTCGGCGCCGTCGACCTTGGCGCGCGCGAGCGACTCGCGCACCACCAGCGCGCCGAGATCGATCGGGGGAATGTCCTTCAGGCTGCCGCCGAAGGTGCCGATGGCCGTGCGCACCGCGCTGACGGCAACCACTTCACGGGTCATGTGATCTCCTGGGAAAGGGGCTAGAGACTGGAGGCTGGAGACTAGGGCAACAGCCTTACGCGAGCATTGTGCGCCCGTCCCTGGCCTCCAGCCCCTAGCCCCTAGCCCCTAGCCCCTAGCCCCTAGCCTCTTACGTCCGCCACCGGATCGGCGCCGAAGTCCGGCCGCGCCAGGAAGGCGAGCACGCGCGCGGCGGCCTCCTCGGGCGAGGAGAGCATGCCTTTGTCCTTCAGGCCGACGAAGTTGGCCCGGTCGGGGAAGCGCTCGGACTCGGCGCCGCGCAGCTGCACCTGCATGTCGGTGTCGATCACGCCGGGGGCCAGCGAGCAGATCCTGGCGCCGTTTGCAAGCCGCGCCTGCTCCAGCGCCACGCAGCGGCTGAAGTGGTCCATGCCGGCCTTGGCCGCGCAGTAGGCGGCCTGCGACGCCATCGCGCGCCGCCCGAGACCCGAGGAGATGTTCAGCACGCGGCGCGGCACGTTCCACGTCGCCGTCGCGTACAGGAAGCCCGCCGTGAGCAGCAGCGGGGCTTCGAGGTCGACCCGCATCGCCTCGACGAGCTGGGCGGCGGGGATCTCGGGCAGCGGCGCGACGCGCGGGATCAGGCCGGCGTTGTTGATCAGGTTGACGGATTCAAGCCGTTCGCTGTCCTGCGCCTGCAGCCAGGTGACGAGGCCGGCCGCGGCCGTCTCGGCGCGGGCCAGGTCCTGCGGCCACTGCTCGCAGCGCTGCCCGGCGCGCGCGGCGAGCTGCGCCAGTGCGTCATCGGTGCGGCGCGAGATGCAGACCAGGTCGTGCCCGCTTTCCAGCAGCTGGCGCGCCATCGCGCGGCCCATGCCGCGCGAGGCGCCGGTGAGGATGGTGAGGTGGGTCATGGGTGCTTCGTTCTCGGGTGGCGATCGCGATCGGGAAACTGGCGCGCAGTGTCTCAGAAGGGCGCCGGGCTGTCGAAGGCGAGCGGCTCGCCGCCGGCGGGATGCGCCAGCCGCAGCGCGCAGGCATGCAGCAGCAGGCGCGGCGCACGCGCGCGCACCGGCGGCGGCGCATACAGCGCATCGCCGAGGATCGGGTGGCCGATCGCCAGCAGGTGCACGCGCAGCTGGTGCGTGCGGCCGGTGACGGGCTCCAGCGCGAGCCGGGTGCTGTGCGCCTCCAGCGCCAGCACGCGCCAGCGGGTCGTGCTCGGGCGGCCATGCCCGGGGTCGACCTTCTGCAGCGGCCGGTTCGGCCAGTCGGCGGCCAGGGGCAGGTTGATGACGCCCTGCTCGCCCGCTGCGCCGAGGCGGCCCGCGACCACCGCCTCGTAGCGCTTTGCCACCGCGCGTTCGGCGAACGCGCGGCTCAGCACGCGCTGCATGTGCAGCCCGCGGCCCATGAGGAAGAGGCCCGAAGTCGCCATGTCCAGCCGGTGCACCACCAGCGCATCGGGCCACAGGCGCTGCGCGCGCGCCGACAGGCAATCCTGCTTGTCCTCCCCGCGGCCGGGCACGGCCAGCAGGCCGGCGGGCTTGTCCAGGACCAGCAGGTGCTCGTCCACGTACACCAGCCCTTCGGATAATCCGGGCATGGCCGCGCTTTCCACCTTCGTTCCGCTGTCGCTGCAGACCATCCTGCTGCTCATCGCCTCCAACGTGTTCATGACCTTCGCCTGGTACGGGCACCTGCGCACCCTGGCCACCGCGCCGTGGTACGTGGCGGCCCTGGTGAGCTGGGGCATCGCGCTGGCCGAGTACCTGCTGCAGGTGCCGGCCAACCGCATCGGCTTCCAGCAGGCCGGCTACAGCGTCGGCCAGCTCAAGATCATGCAGGAAGTGATCACGCTGGCCGTATTCCTGCCTTTTGCTGTCTTCTTCCTGAAGGTGCCGCTGAAACTGGACTACCTCTGGGCGGCCCTGTGCATGGTGGGCGCGGTGTATTTCATATTCCGCAACGGTTGACCGGAGGCGGCGGGTAAACTCACCCGCGGTTCCGACAACAACTACTCTCTCCTCCCGGAGCGTCCATGCTCTTCAAGAAACTGCTCCCGAAAGAAGGCAACTTCTTCGAATTGTTCAACCAGCATGCGGAGCGGATCGTCGAAGGCGCCCAGGCCTTCGCACGGCTGGTGGCGAACTACAACGACGTCAACCTGCGCGACCAGCACAACCGCGAAGTCGACCACGCCGAGCGCTCGGCCGACAAGGTGACGCACGAAGTCAACCGCCTGATCCACTCGACCTTCATCACGCCGATCGACCGCGAGCAGATCCACACGCTGATCAACACGATGGACGACGTGGCCGACCTGATCCAGGACTCCGCCGAGACCATGGCGCTGTACGACGTGCGCCACATGACGGCCGAGATCACGCGCCTGACGGACCTCAGCGTGCGCTGCTGCGAGCAGGTGCAGCAGGCCGTCTCGCATCTGAGCAAGCTGTCCGACCCGAGCACCGCGCAGGCGGCGCTGAAGACCTGCGAGGAGATCGACAAGATCGAATCCGAGGCCGACCGCGTGATGCGCTCGGCGATGAGCAAGCTGTTCCGCGAGGAGCCGGACGTGCGCGAGGTGATCAAGCTCAAGGCGATCTACGAGCTGCTGGAGACGATCACCGACAAGTGCGAGGACGTCGCGAACGTCGTCGAGGGCATCGTCCTCGAGAACTCCTGAGGCGGCACCCATGGGAGTGACACAGACGGCCCTGTGGGTCGTGGTGATGCTGATCGTCATCGCGATCCTGTTCGATTTCATGAACGGCTTCCACGACGCGGCCAACTCGATCGCCACGGTGGTTTCCACCGGGGTGCTGAAGCCGACGCAGGCGGTGGTGTTCGCCGCCTTCTTCAACGTGGTGGCGGTGTTCGTGTTCCACCTGAGCGTGGCGGCCACGGTGGGCAAGGGCATCGTCGAGCCCGGCGTGGTGGACACGCACGTGGTGTTCGGCGCGCTGGCGGGCGCGATCAGCTGGAACATCATCACCTGGTGGTACGGCATCCCGAGCAGCTCCTCGCACGCGCTGATCGGCGGCATCTGCGGCGCCGTGATCGTCAAGGCCGGCGCCAACCAGCTGATCGCGTCGGGGATCTGGAAGACGGTGACCTTCATCTTCGTCTCGCCCTTCATGGGCTTCGTCCTCGGCTCGCTGATGATGGCGATCGTCTCGAACATCTTCCGCTCGGCGCGGCCGTCGCGCGTGGACAAGTGGTTCCGCCGGCTGCAGCTCATCTCGGCCGGCGCCTACAGCCTGGGCCACGGCGGCAACGACTCGCAGAAGACCATCGGCATCATCTGGATGCTGCTGATCGCCACCGGCTACGTCGCCGTCGGCGAGAAGAATCCGCCGGCCTGGGTGATCGCCAGCTGCTACACCGCGATGGGCCTGGGCACCATGTTCGGCGGCTGGCGCATCGTCAAGACCATGGGCCAGAAGATCACCAAGCTCAAGCCGGTGGGCGGCTTCTGCGCCGAAACCGGCGGCGCGCTGACGCTGTTCATGGCCACCGCCCTGGGCATCCCGGTGTCCACGACGCACACCATCACGGGCGCGATCGTGGGCGTCGGCTCCACCCAGCGCATGAGCGCGGTGCGCTGGGGCGTGGCCGGGAACATCGTGTGGGCGTGGATCTTCACGATCCCGGCCAGCGCCTTCGTCGCCGCGATCGCGTATTGGCTGAGCCTGCAGATTTTCTGAATCGCTCCCTTGCGCCACCGGGGGGGCAGGGGTGGGGGCACTCCCTCTCCCGCTCGCGGGAGAGGGCTGGGGTGAGGGCCGCTACTCGCTGATCCGCCGCCCCTCCTCCACCTGGTACTCGAAGTAGCGCTGGAAGCTGAAAGCCAGGCTGGCCATCAGCACGCCGGCGCCGATCGCCAGCGACAGCGCGATGGCGAAGATGGTGCCCCAGTGGGTGCCGCCGGGCTCGGCCCCGCGCTCGGCGGCCGGATTGAAGCGGGCATTCCACTGCTCCCGCGGCATCAGGCCGTAGACGATCGCATTGAGGCAGCAGGCCGCGATGGTGAACCCCAGCAGCGGAATCAGCAGCCAGGACAGGAAGTCGTCCTGCCCGTACTGCTGCACCCGCTCGATGCCGTAGATGCCCAGCGCGGTGGGGATCGGCAGCAGCCAGCCGATCGCGTCGCCGAAGCCGCGCAGGTAGAAACGGTGCAGCCCCAGCGGGCCCCCCAGGAAGGCGAGCCAGGTCGCCAGCGTCTTGCTTTTCATTTCGCGGGTGCTTCCGGCGCCGTGCGGCTGCCCTCGCCGATCGAGCGCTCCATCAGCACGATGTCGAGCCACTGGCCGAATTTCCAGCCGCAGGACTCGATCGTGCCCACGTGGCGGAAGCCCACCGCGCGGTGCACGCCGATCGAGCGCACGTTGCCCGAGTCGCCGATCACGGCGATCAGCTTGCGGATGCCGGCGGCCTCCGCCTGCTTGCACAGCTCCGTCAGCAGCTTGTTGCCGATGCGCTGGCCGCCCGCCTCCGGATCGAGGTAGATGGAGTCCTCGGCCGAGAAGCGGTAGGCCGGCCGCGGCTTGAACCACTGGCAGTAGGCGAAGCCCAGGACCCGGCCGTCGTTGTCGGCCACCAGGTAGGGCAGGCCCTTGGCGATCACGTCGGTCCGGCGCACCGCCATCTCGGCCTCCGTGGGCGCGGTGGTCTCGAAAGTGCCGGTTCCGTGCAGGACGTGGTGGGCATAGATGGCGGTGATCGCCGGGACGTCGGCATCGGTGCTCGGCCGCAGATTCAGCATAAGGAAGAAGAAGTTATAATCGCAGGCTTTTCAGCGTGTCGCTGGCCGGGTGGCCAGTCGCGTGTCTCAACGCCGGAAGAACATCAGGCGCGCCGGCCATTCAGGGCCACCAGCGCGCTCACATCCACCCGAAGGATAAATCATGGTCGTGATCCGACTCTCCCGCGGCGGCGCCAAGCACCGTCCGTTCTACAACATCGTCGTCGCCGACAAGCGCGTGCGGCGCGACGGCCGCTTCATCGAGCGCCTGGGCTTCTACAACCCGACCGCCAAGGAGGGCGAAGAGAAGTTGCGCGTGGTGCAGGACCGCCTGACCTACTGGCGCGGCGTCGGCGCCCAGGCTTCCCCGACCGTCGAGCGCCTGCTGAAGCAGGGCGGCATCCAGGCTCCGGCCGCCGCCGCCGAAGCTGCGGCCGCTGCGTAAATTGGCCCCCGGTCTGCGCTTCGCCGCGCCACCCCCCGAGGGGGCCGCAACCGCCTTGGGGCGGCCCTGCGGCGGTTGACCGGCATGGCCGCGCCCGGCGGTCCGGCAGCGCCCAGGCTGCCAGCGGACATCGAGCCCGCGGAACTCCCCGCGGACGCCATCGAAGTCGGTCGCATCCACGATGCCTGGGGCGTCAAGGGCTGGTTCAAGGTCCTGCCCCACAGCGCCGATCCGCAGGCGCTGTTCTCCACCAAGCGCTGGTACCTGCAGCCGGCCGACAAGGGCCCCCAAGCCTTTGCCGGCACGGTGCTGCTGCGCGTGCGCGAGGCCAAGGAGCATTCCGACGCCGTCGTGGCCCGCGTCGACGCGGTGGAGGACCGCGGCACGGCCGAACTGCTCAAGGGCGCGCGCATCTTCGTGCCGCGCTCCTCCTTCCCCACCGCCTCCGAGGACGAGTACTACTGGGTCGACCTGATCGGCCTGGAGGTCGTCAACCGCGAAGGCGTGCCCCTGGGCCGCGTCAAGGACCTGATGGCCACCGGCCCGCAGACGGTGCTGGTGCTGGAATACGAGGAAGGCGGCAAGCCGCAGGAGCGCATGCTGCCTTTCGTCGGCGCCTTCATCGACGCGGTCGACCTGCGCGCTCGCCGCATCACGGTGGACTGGCAGCCCGATTACTAGGCAGGATGAACCAGCCAGGATGCGGTTCGACCTGATCACACTCTTCCCCGAGCTGTTCGCGCCCTTCCTGGCCGCGGGCGTGACGCGCCGCGCCTACGAGGCGAAGCAGGTCGACGTGCGGCTGTGGCAGCTGCGCGACTACGCCGAGGGCAATTACCGGCGCGTCGACGACCGCCCCTTCGGCGGCGGCCCCGGCATGGTGATGCTGGCCGAGCCGCTGGCGCGCTGCCTGGCCGCGGTGAAGGCCGATCGCGGCGACGCCGCCCCGGTGCTGCTTTTTTCCCCCGTCGGCGAGCGGCTGGACCACGCGGGCGTGGAGCGCTGGTCGGCCGGCGCCGGTGCGATCCTGCTGTGCGGCCGCTACGAGGGCATCGACCAGCGCTTCATCGACACCCATGTGGACCTGCAGCTGAGCCTGGGAGACTTCGTGCTGTCCGGCGGCGAGATCGCCGCGATGGCGCTGCTGGACGCGGTGGCGCGGCTGCAGCCCGGCGTGCTGAACGACGCCGGCAGCCACCAGGAAGACAGCTTCAACCCCGCCCTCGACGGCCTGCTGGATTGCCCGCACTACACCCGCCCCGAGGAGTGGAACGGCCTGCGGGTGCCGCAGGAACTGCTGTCGGGCCACCATGCGCGCATCGAGGCCTGGCGCCGCCGCCAGCGCCTGGCCCTCACGGCGAAGCTCCGGCCCGACCTGCTCGCCGCCGCCCGCGCGGCCGGCCGCCTGAGCCGCGCCGACGAGGATTTCCTCGGCACGCTATAATCGCGGGCTTTCCGATCCTCTGTCCGGCCGTCCGAGCCGCCACGCTATCCAGAAAAGCGAACGCCCAAGGGCGCTCGCGGGCGAAGCCAGGGCCATTTCAAGAGCAGCGCGGGCAAGATCACCGAGGAAAACCATGAACCTGATCCAGACCCTCGAACAAGAGGAAATCGCCCGCCTGGGCAAGAAGGTCCCCGAATTCGCCCCCGGCGACACGGTGATCGTGTCCGTGAACGTCGTCGAAGGCACCCGCAAGCGCGTGCAGGCCTACGAAGGCGTGGTGATCGCCAAGCGCAACCGCGGCCTGAACAGCGCCTTCACCGTGCGCAAGATCTCCAGCGGCGAAGGCGTCGAGCGCACCTTCCAGACCTACAGTCCGCTGATCGCCGGCATCGAGGTCAAGCGTCGCGGCGACGTGCGCCGCGCCAAGCTGTACTACCTGCGCGAGCGCTCCGGCAAGTCGGCCCGCATCAAGGAAAAGCTGGCCCACCGCGACAAGGCCCCCGCCGCGGAGTAACGCAGCGCCCCCTCGCGACGAACCGCCGCCGGCCCTTCAAGCCCGCGGCGGTTTTTCATTTGCGCCCTCCCATGCCGCCCATCGATCCCTCCGCCGCCATCCCGCCGGACACGCCGCTGTCGAAGCTGCCCAACTTCGATCCGCGCGAGGTGCCCGTGCTGGCCGTCGACGCGCACCTGCCCGCGGTGGCCCGGGACCGGCTCACGCCCGAGGCCCTGCGCACACGCTTCACGTGGCCGCCGGTGTGGGAGCCGGAACTGCGCGACGAGCCCCGCTTCACCGACCGCAGGATCGCGCCGGCCTCGGTGCTGGTGCCGGTGGTGATGCGCGAGCAGCCGATGGTGCTGCTCACGCAGCGCACGCCGAACCTCTCCACCCATTCGGGGCAGGTCGCCTTCCCGGGCGGCAAGCGCGACGACACCGACGTCGATGCGGCCGACACGGCCCTGCGCGAGGCGCACGAGGAGATCGGCCTCGAGCGCTCGCTGGCCGAGGTGCTGGGCGTGCTGCCCACCTACACCACCGGCACCATGTTCGTGGTCACGCCCGTGATCGCGCTGGTGCGGCCCGACTACCACCTCGCGCTCAACGCGCACGAGGTCGCCGACGCCTTCGAGGTGCCGCTGGCCTTCCTGATGGACCCGGCGCACCACCGCCGCCACGCCATCGAGTTCAGCGGCACGCGGCGCGAGTGGTTCTCCATGCCGTGGCAGGACGCGACGGCCGGCCGCGAGCGCTTCATCTGGGGCGCCACGGCGGGCATGCTGCGCAACCTCTATCGCTTCCTGGCGGCCTGAAGGCGCCGCGATGTGCCCCGGTATCATCCGGGGCCATGAGCTTCTTCGCGATCCTGTTCGCCCTGCTGATCGAGCAGGTGCGTCCGCTGGGAGCGCACAACCCGATCCACACGGGGCTGCGCGTGTGGGCCCGCTGGGTGAGCAGCAATTTCGACGCCGGCAAGCCGCAGCATGGCTGGGTGTCCTGGCTGCTGGCGGTGGCCGCGCCGGCGCTGCTGGCGCTGGGCATCCACTGGGCGCTGCTGGCGACGCTCGGCTGGCCGGCGGCCATGGTATGGAGCGTGCTGGTGCTGTACGTGACGCTCGGCTTCCGCCAGTTCAGCCACCACTTCACGGAGATCCGCGATGCGCTGGAAAGCGGCGACGAGCAGCGCGCCCGCGAGCTGCTGGCGCAATGGCAGCGGGTCGACGCGAGCGAGCTGCCGCGCAGCGAGATCGTGCGCCACGTGATCGAGTATTCGGTGCTGGCGGCGCACCGCCACGTGTTCGGCGTGCTGGCCTGGTTCTCCATCCTCGCGGCTCTGGGTTTCGGGCCCGCCGGCGCGGTGCTGTACCGCATGGCCGAATTCGTGGCGCGCTACTGGCGCTACCGCAGCCGCATGCAGCTGCAGCCGGCCAGCGAGGCGTTGCAGTCGGCGGCGGCCCGCGCCTGGACGGCGGTGGACTGGCTGCCGGCGCGCATCACCGCCATCGCCTTCGCCGTGGTGGGCAGCTTCGAGGAAGCGATCGACTGCTGGCGCAACTACGCGCAGCGCTTTCCCAACGACAACGACGGCGTGATCCTCGCCGCGACCTCCGGCGCGGTGAACGTGCGCCTCGGCGGCGAATCGCTCAAGCCGGTGTTCGCGCCCACCGAGGCGCAGGGCCTGCAGGCCGCCGGCATCGGCGCCGAGGCACCGACGGACACGGCCAGCACGCCCGGGCGTGAAGCCGAGGTCGCGCACCTGCGCAGCATCGTGGGGCTGGTGTGGCGCTCGGTGGTGCTGTGGATGGTGCTGCTGGCGCTGCTGACGCTGGCGCGGCTGCTCGGTTGAGCCTTACACCGTCGTCGTCGCGCGTGCCAGCTGCGCCCGCGTCCAGCGCACGATGTCGCCCGCGCCCATCGCGCCGGCCTGGCGCGCGGCTTCCTTGCCGCCGATGAAGAGGGCCAGCGTCGGGATGCTGCGGATGTTCAGGCGCGCGCCCAGGCCCTGGGCCTCGTCGGTGTTCACCTTCACCAGCTGCACGCGCGGCTGCAGCTGCGCCGCGGCCTGCTCGAAGGCCGGCGCCATCATGCGGCAAGGGCCGCACCAGGGGGCCCAGAAGTCGACCAGCACGGGGATGTCGTTGCGCGTGATGTGGCGCTCGAACTCGGTGGCGCTCAGGTTCACCGGATGCGCCGTGAACAGCGCCTGGTGGCAGCTGCCGCAATCGGGCGCGCGGTCCAGGTCGGCTTCGCGGATTCGGTTGGTCGTGTGGCAATGCGGGCAGACGACGTGAAGCTGGCTCATGGGAACTTCTTGCCTCCTTGCCCGGGGAGATGAGGGCGAAGCCCCCCGCCACAAGGGCTGAGCCTAGTAACGTTGCTGCGACAGCTCCTCGAACAGCGTGCGGTAGATGCGGTAGCGGCTGGGCTCGATGCGGCCGGCCGGCGCGGGCGCTGCCTCGGCCACGGCGGCCCGCACGCCGCAATTCGGCTCGTGCAGGTGGGTGCAGTTGTAGAACTTGCACTCGGCCACGTGCGGCTTGAAGTCCGGCATCAGGCCCGCGAGCTGCATCCGGTCGATGTGGTGCAGGCCGAACTCCTGGAAGCCGGGCGAATCGATCAGCGCCGTGGTGCGCTCCTCGTCGACCCAGTACCAGGTGGTCGCCGTGGTGGTGTGCCGGCCCGAATTGAGCGCCTGCGAGATCTCGCCCGTGAGCGCGCGCGCCTGCGGCGCCAGCAGGTTGATCAGCGTGCTCTTGCCGGCGCCGGAAGGGCCGAGCACCAGTGTCGTCCTGCCGTGCAGGTGCTTCAGCAGGTGCTCGCGGTCGGTGTCGCCGGACATGCGCAGCGACAGCGGCAGCACGCCGTAGCCCATGTGCTGGTAGGGCACGAGCCGCGCCCAGGCGCGTTCGAAGGGTTCCACCAGGTCGCTCTTGTTCAGGGCGATCAGCGGGGCGATGTGCTCCGCCTCGGCCGCGATCAGGGCGCGCGCGAGCTGCATCTCGGAGAACTCGGGCTCGGCCGCGATCAGCACCAGCACGACGTCGAGGTTGGCGGCGAAGGACTTGGTGCGGATCTCGTCCTGCCGGTAGAACAGGTTGCGCCGCGCCTCCACCGTCGCGACCACGCCTTCGTCGCCGCTGGTCTGCCACTGCACGCGGTCGCCCACCACGGCCTGGCTCTTCTTGCCGCGCGGATGGCACAGGCGGCGCGTGCCGTCGGGGGACTCGACGAGGCAGTGCCGGCCGTGGCTCGCGACCACCAGCCCCGGCTGCGAGGCGGCCTCAGGCAAGGCTGGCCTTCGAGACCGGATGACCTTCGGACGGCCGTGCGGCGCTCACGCTGCGGCTCCCAGGCGGGCCAGCCGCTCGGAAGCGGGCGGATGCGAGTAGTAGAACTTGACGAACACCGGGTCGGGCGTGAGCGTGGAGGCGTTGTCCTCGTAGAGCTTCAGCAGCGCGTTGCCCAGGTCGCGCCCGCTGGTCTGGGTGGCGGCGAAGGCATCGGCCTCGAACTCGTGCCGGCGCGAGAACTGCGCCATCAGCGGCGAGACGAAATAGGTGAACACCGGCACCGCGAGCATGAAGAGGAGCAGCGCGAGCGCGTTGTTGGGCCCTTCCAGGTTGGGCCGCACCCCCAGCCCGGTGTAGAACCAGACCTGCGTGGCCAGCCATCCGAGCAGCGCGAAGCCGACCAGGCTGAGCGCGAACAGGGCGACGATGCGCTTGACGATGTGCCGGTGCTTGAAGTGCCCCAGCTCGTGGGCCAGCACCGCATCGACCTCGCCGGGCGAGAGCTTGGCCAGCAGTGTGTCGTAGAACACCACCCGCTTGGCGGCGCCGAAGCCGGTGAAGTAGGCGTTGGCGTGGGCGCTGCGCTTGCTGCCGTCCATCACGAACAGGCCCTTGGCCGCGAAGCCGCAGCGCTGCATCAGCGCGGTGACGCGGGCCTTCAGCGATTCGTCCTCCAGCGGCTGGAACTTGTTGAACAGCGGCGCGATGAAGGTGGGATAGACCACCAGCAGCAGCAGGTTGAACCCCATCCACACGCCCCAGGCCCACAGCCACCACCACTGGCCGGCGGCGCCCATGAGCCACAGGATCAGGGCCGCGATGGGCAGCCCGATCGCCGCGCCCAGCAGGGTGCCCTTCACCATGTCGGCGAACCACAGCTTCCAGGTCATCTTGTTGAAGCCGAAGCGCTCCTCCACCACGAAGGTCTGGTAGAGGGAGAAGGGTAGGTCCAGCAGGCCGCTGATCGCGGCGAAGCAGGCCAGCAGCACGAGCTGCTGCCCCATGCCGGTGCCGAGCCCGCCGACCAGGGCCTGGTTCAGGGCATCGAGTCCGCCCAGCAGCGTCCACCCGAGCAGCACGGCGGCGGCGAAGGCCGTTTCGAGCAGTCCAAGGCGCGATTTGGCCACCGTGTAGTCGGCGGCCTTCTGGTGCGCGGCCAGCGAGACGGTGCCGGCGAAGGCCGCGGGCACCTGCTCGCGATGGCGGGCGACGAAGCGCACCTGGCGGCTCGCGAGCCAGAACTTCACCACCAGGCCCGCGAGCAGGAAGGCGGCGAACGCGAAGGTCAGCGCGGCGGAGGCTTGCATACGCCCGATCTTAGTTCCCCCTGCTTCTCCTGACACAGCCACGGTCCAGAGGCAACTGAAATCCAGTGCCGCCGCGGAACCGGCTTTGCCGGGCCGCTGGGGGCGCCCCCTTGAGGGGGAGGCGCCGAAGGCGCTTCGGGGGTGGGTCAATTTCCTTAGGCCATCGGCGAGAATCGACGCCATGCCCGATCCCAATGAAACGCCGCCAGCGACACTGGCCAAGAACGACCAGAACCTTGTCTGGCTCGACTGTGAGATGACCGGGCTGGACCCCGAGCGGGATCGCATCATCGAGATCGCCGTGGTCGTCACCGGCCCCGCCCTGGAGCCCCGCATCGAGGGCCCGGTGCTCGCCATCCACCAGAGCGATGCCCAGCTGGACCTGATGGACTCCTGGAACCGCAACACCCACGGCAAGAGCGGCCTCACCGAGCGCGTGCGCGCCGCCACGATCACCGAGGCCGACGCGGAGCGGCAGCTGCTGGAATTCATGGTGCGCTACGTGCCCAAGAACGCCAGCCCCATGTGCGGCAACAGCATCGGGCAGGACCGGCGTTTCCTGGTGAAGTACATGCCGAAGCTGGAGGCCTGGTTCCATTACCGCAACCTGGACGTGAGCACGCTCAAGGAGCTGTCGCGGCGCTGGCGCCCCGACGTGTACGCCGCGTTCAAGAAGCGCCAGCTGCACACCGCACTGGCCGACATCCACGAATCGATCGACGAACTGGCGCACTACCGCGAGCACTTCCTGAAGCTCGCGTGAGCGCTTGCTGCGGGCAAACCCGAAACATGCGATAATTCGCCTTTCGCTGCTTTGTCGCAGCTGATTCGCGCATCGCCTTCTTGCACTGGCCCGCCCGCGTTCCGTACGCGAGCTTCTAATGGGCCGCAGGCCGAAAGTCCTGTTTGTCGTCGGAACGGTTGATGTATTCCAACCTGTTTCGACGACGGCGCACCCGCCCGGGCTGCGCCGCATGGACTTTTTCATGACGGACATCCTGCAAGACCAAGACACCCCCGAGACCAACGGCTTTGCCGCCCTGGGCCTCGCACCTGAACTCCTCGCCGCGGTCGCCGACCTCGGCTTCACCCAGCCCACCCCGGTGCAGCAGCAGGCCATCGGCCTGGCCATGGCGCACGAGCAGGCCGAAGGCACGGCCTACAACGACCTGATGGTCTCCAGCCAGACGGGCAGCGGCAAGACGGCGGCCTTCCTGCTGCCGGTGCTGAACACGCTGATCGCGCAGAAGGCGGCCGAAGCCGCCGCCGAGGAACAGGCCCGCGTCGAGGCGATCGCGCGCGGCGAGGCCCCGGCCAAGCGCGCCCGCAAGAACCCGCTGTCGCCGCGCCACTTCAAGGCCGCCGTGCCCGGCGCGCTGGTGCTGTGCCCCACGCGCGAGCTCGCGCAGCAGGTGGCGCACGACGCGATCGACCTGGTCAAGCACGCCCGCGGCCTGCGCATCGCCAACGTGGTGGGCGGCATGCCCTACCAGATGCAGATCGCGAAGCTGCAGAACGCCGACCTCGTGGTGGCCACGCCCGGCCGCCTGCTGGACCTGCAGCGTTCCATGCAGATCAAGCTGGACAAGGTGCAGTTCCTGGTCGTCGACGAGGCCGACCGCATGCTGGACCTCGGCTTCGCCGACGACCTGGCCGAAGTGCACCAGCTCACCGCCGACCGCCGCCAGACCATGATGTTCAGCGCCACGCTGGCGCCGCGCATCCAGCAGCTGGCCGTGCGCGTGATGCGCAACCCGCGCCGCCTGCAGATCGATTCGCCGCAGGAGAAGCACGCCAACATCGAGCAGCGCCTGTTCTGGGCCGACAGCGCGCAGCACAAGCGCCAGCTGCTGGACCACTGGCTGCGCGACACGAACATCGAGCAGGCGATCGTCTTCGCCAGCACCAAGATCGAGTGCGACGGCCTCGCCGAGGACCTGCAGCAGGCCGGCTTCGCCGCGGTGTCGCTGCACGGCGACCTGCCGCAGGGCCTGCGCAACCGGCGCCTGATGGCGCTGCGCAGCGGCCAGGTGCAGTTCCTGGTGGCCACCGACGTGGCCGCGCGCGGCATCGACGTGCCTTCGATCACGCACGTCTTCAACTACGGCCTGCCGATGAAGAGCGAGGACTACACGCACCGCATCGGCCGCACCGGCCGCGCCGGCCGCGACGGCCTGGCCGTGACCTTTGCCGAGGTCCGCGACCGCCGCAAGATCGGCGACATCGAGCATTACAGCAAGCAGCGCATCCAGGCCCACACCATTCCGGGCCTGGAGCCGAAGGCGCGCTTCGAGCAGCGCCCCGCGCGCCCGGGCTTCGGCGGCAAGCCGGGCCGTCCGGGCGAGCGCCGGCACGGCAACGGCGGCGGCTACGGCAATGGCAACAGCTACGGCAATGGCGGCGGCAACGGCAAGCACTCGGGCCTCGGCGCCAAGTTCCACGGCGCGCGCGAGGGCCGCGCCTTCGTCGAGACGGGGCGCGATCCGCGCTTCGAGCCGGCGCGCGAAGGCGGCTTCGGCAGCGCGCGTCCGCGCGGCGGCCGCTAAGGCGTCATCTCCGCCGGCGCGGGGCCGGCGCAGCGCTCAGACCGGCAGGGCGGCTTGCAGCCGCCCCGTCTCCGGCCAGCGCTTCTTCACCACCAGCCAGGCCACCAGGCCCACGCTCATCATCCCGAGCGACGCCAGCGCCAGCTGGCGCGTCGAATCCATCACCATCGGCGCCACCGCGCCCGCCACGAAGCCGTTGGCGGCCGCGCCGATGAAGGCCTGCAGCGACGACGCCATGCCGCGCCGCTCCGGATGCAGGTCCAGCACCAGCAGCGTCACCACCGGCACCATCAGCGCCCACCCGAACGAGAACAGCGCGATCGGGATCAGCGCCCAGCCCGCGCTCGGCGTGAACAGGAAGTTCGCCGCCACGTTGCCGAGCGACACCACCACCATCACCACGAAGCCCCAGCGGATCTGGTTCTTCGGTTCGATCCGCCCGGCCAGCCGGCCGCTGGCGAACGAGCCGGCCATGATGCCGCTGATCGTGAGCAGGAAGAACCAGAAGAACTCGGTCGGCGCGAGCCGCAGGTGCTCGCCCAGGAAGGCCGGCGCCGACAGCACGTACAGGAACATGCCGTTGAACGGGATGCCGCTGGCCAGGGCCAGCAGCAGGAAGCGCGGGCTGGCCCCCAGCTGCCAGTAGCCGCGCATCAGGTTGCGCGTGTTGAAGGGCTGGCGCTGGGTCGCGTGCAGCGTCTCCGGCAGCAGCCGCCAGTTGGCGAGCCACAGCACGGTGCCGACGCCGGTGAGGAACCAGAAGATGCTGTGCCAGCCCGCATGCACGAACAGCCAGCCGCCGATCACCGGGGCCACCGCAGGCGCGATGCCGAAGTAGATCGTCACCTGGCTCATGACCATCTGCGCCTGCTCGGGCGGGAACATGTCGCGGATCACCGCGCGCGAGACCACCATGCCGGCGCCGCTGCACAGCCCCTGCACGGCGCGGAAGAACACCAGCTGCGCCACGTTCTGCGACAGCGCGCAGCCCACCGAGGCGAGCGTGAAGACGGCGATCCCCCACAGCACCACCGGCCGGCGGCCGAAGCTGTCCGCCAGCGCGCCGTGGAACAGGTTCATGAAGGCGAAGCCGAACAGGTAGGCGGAGAGCGTCTGCTGCATCTCCACCGGCGTGGCCTGCAGGGCCCGCGCGATGCCGGCGAAGGCCGGCAGGTAGGTGTCGATCGAGAACGGCCCCAGCATGCCCAGCACGGCGAGCAGCAGGGCGAGGGCCCAGCGCGGGGCGGTCCAGATCTCGTGGGCATGGGGGTTCATGAGGGGAGAGCGGGTTTTACCAGAGCCCGCCCTCCCGTGCGCGGCCAGGCTCTCAGGCCTGCGCCGGCAGCTTGTCCAGCATGTCCTTGGTGATCAGCACCACGCCGTTGTCGCTGCGGTGGAAGCGCTGGCCGTCGGCCTCGGCGTCTTCGCCGACCACCGCGCCGTCGGGGATCCGGCAGCCGCGGTCGATCACCACCCGCGACAGGCGGGCGCCGCGCCCGATCACGCAGTCCGGCATGATCACGGCCTCGCTGACGGTGCAGCAGGACTGCACCTTCACGTTGGAGAACAGCACCGAGCGGCGGATGTTGGAGCCCACCACCACGCAGCCGCCGGAGATCAGCACGTTGGACGTCTCCCCATTGAGTCCGCGTTCGTCGGGCACGAACTTCGCCGGCGGCAGCTGCTCCTGGTAGGTCCACACCGGCCAGTCCTTGTCGTACAGGTTCAGCTCCGGGTTGTCGCCCGCGAGGTCCAGGTTGGCGGCCCAGAACGCGTCCACCGTCCCCACGTCGCGCCAGTAAGGCCTGTTGCGCGTGGCCGCCGGAATGCTCGAGAGGTTCAGCGGGTGCGCGATGGCGCCGCCGTCGCCGACGATCTTCGGGATCAGGTTCTTGCCGAAGTCGTGTTCCGACTTGTCGTCGTTCAGGTCGTGCTCGAGCAGCTTGTACAGGTACTCGGCGTCGAACACGTAGATGCCCATGCTGCCCAGCGCGCGGTCCGGCTTGCCGGGGATCGCCGGCGGATCCTTGGGCTTTTCCAGGAAGTCGGTGATGCGCCGGTGTTCGTCGACGTGCATCACGCCCAGCGCCGTGGCTTCCATGCGCGGCACCTCGATGCAGCCCACCGTGACCTTGGCGCGGCTTTCCACGTGATCGAGCAGCATCAGCGAGTAGTCCTGCTTGTAGATGTGGTCGCCGGCGAGCACCAGGATGTACTCGGGCTCGTAGGCGCGCAGGATGTCGATGTTCTGCGTGATGGCGTCGGCCGTGCCGCGGTACCAGAAGGCCTCGTTCACGCGCTGCTGCGCCGGCAGCAGGTCGATGAACTCGTTGTGCGCGCCCTGCAGGAAGTTCCAGCCGCGCTGCAGGTGGCGCAGCAGCGAGTGCGACTTGTACTGGGTGAGCACGCCGATGCGGCGGATGCCGGAGTTGATGCAGTTCGACAGCGCGAAATCGATGATGCGGAACTTGCCGCCGAAGTACACGGCCGGCTTGGCACGGCGGTCGGTCAGCTCCATCAGCCGCGAGCCGCGGCCGCCGGCCAGCACCAGCGCGATGGTGCGCTTGGGCAGCTCGCGCGCCAGGATCATGCGTTCCATGGCGGTGTCGCTGCCGACGCCACCGACTGCTTCGAGGATGCTGAGGTTTTCCTTCATGGCCTTGTCCCCCCTGAAAGCCCGGCTTCACTGTCATCCAGCCTCAGGTGCGGCCATGTAGGACGCAATCGCGTTTCCGGTGCAGCGGGGCGGGCCGGATGCACATGACTCGGCCTTGGCGCTACCATGCCCTCCCTTCCCGGAGGCTGCCATGAAGAGTCTGCTGCGCCCTGGTGTGCTCGTCGGCTTGCTGGTCGCGGCGCTGCTCGCGCTGACGGGCGCGGGCAGCTACGGCCTGCTGCGGCTGGGCTCAGGCGTGCTGGCCGTCGCGGTGGTGGTGGCCGGCATCGCGGCCGTGATCGCCGTGGGCGTCGTCGGGTCGCTGGTGCGCGAAGCGCGGGAGCAGCTGGGTGAGCTGCTGCCGGTGCTGCCGGAGCTGCCCGTGCTGCCGGCGGAAACGCCTGTCCCTGCAGCGCCGGATGCGAAGCAGCGCAGCTTCAAGGTGCGCGAGGCGCGCCCCGGCGAGGTGCCCGAGCCCTACCTGGCTGCGGTGAGGAAAGGGGCGCAGCTGCGGCAGGCGGCGTGGAAGGCCGACGCGCGCGAGCATTGAGCTGGATCGATCCCCGCCTGCGCGGTGATGACAGTGGAACCGCGCCGCGCTCGGGGCCCCTCGTTGCCCTCGGTCCGGCACAGGACGGATTTGTCCGCCTCACTCCATGTCCCCCGGCACATCCCTGAAGGGGCGTGCCTCCTCCTCTACTTCCGGAGCCGGACAAACCCCCTCCGGGCCGGATCAGAGGCCACCCGCTGCCCCAGCGGATCCAGCGAACTCAGGGCCGCCGGCGGCGTGCCTCAGGCCGCCAGCAGGACCAGGCCCGCCGCGCCGAAGCCCGCGCCGATGCCGAAGGCGATGCGCTGCGCCAGCGAGGCGCGCAGGCGCTGCAGCCCGAAGCCGGCGCCCAGGCCGATGGCATGCAGCAGTGCGGTGCTGGCCAGGAAGCCGGCGGCATAGGAAGCGAAGGCCGCGCCGGCCGCTTCCGCGCCGTGGGCCAGGCCGTGCAGCGCCGCCGCTGCGGCCACCAGCAGCAGGCCGGAGGCGGGCTGCGGCTGCACGCCGCGGCAGGCCAGCACCAGCATCGCGCCGAACAGCATCACGCTCAGGGCGATGCCCTGCTCCACGAAGGGCAGCGCCAGGCCGGCCTGCGCCGCCAGCGCCGCGCCCGCCAGCGCGAACAGGAACACCGCAGGCCCCTGCCAGACACGGCCCGCAGGCAGCGCGCGCGCGGACCACAGCCCCACCGCCACCGCGGCCAGCAGGTGGTCCGGTGCGAGCGGATGCAGCAGGCCCTGCAACAGGCTGGCCGCGCCGTGGCCGGTGTGGGCGTGCGCCAGCGTCGCTCCGCAGGCCAGGGTGGCGGCCGCTGCGCCGCGCAGCGTGTTGCGCCAGGTGAAGCTCATGTCGATCTCCTCGGGCAGACCTCAATCGATGATTGGCCGCGCTGCACGCAAGACGCGTGCCCGCACCGGCAGCGTGCATCTCGGCGCGAAATCGCCGCGAATGCGCGGGCCGCTGGATGCGCGCTTTCCACTTCGCCGGCCGCGCACCGGTTAGCGCCTGACCGACGCAGCGGCGGACGCGCCGCCGGCGGCCCTGCTTTCTTGCGCGCGATCAATGTTTGCCGCGTGGCGCACAACTTGCCTTGCAAGCCTGACCGCCCCATCGGGCGACGAGGGAAACGACATGGCGGCACCTTCCGATCTGTTCGACCTGACGCGGGAATCCCTGCTGGCCGTTGAACGGCGCCTCGGCCTCTCGCGGCGCGAGTACCTCCAGTTCTGCGCCACGCTGGCGGCCACCATGGGCCTGGCGCGCGGCGCCGACGCCGCCGTGGCCAAGGCGATCGAGACGGCGCCGCGGCCCTCGGTGATCTGGCTGCACTTCCAGGAGTGCACCGGCTGCAGCGAGTCGCTGCTGCGCGCCGAGCACCCCACGCTGGAAAAACTGATCCTCGACGTGATCTCGCTGGACTACCACGAGACGCTGATGGCCGCCGCCGGCCACCAGGCCGAGGCCGCGCGCAAGGCGGCGATGCAGAAGAACAAGGGCAAGTACGTGCTGGTGGTCGAAGGCGCGATCCCGCTCGCGCAGGACGGCAACTACTGCAAGATCGGCGGCCACAAGGCGGTG